>Ga0209153_1000001_pt1 | contig 216318 bp, 181 predicted proteins | sample GraSoiAngelo_120_FD_185877 | JGI IMG/M metagenome (GOLD analysis project Ga0209153, IMG submission 185877) | Grasslands soil microbial communities from the Angelo Coastal Reserve, California, USA - 14_0919_09_20cm (SPAdes) (version 2) | ecosystem: Environmental > Terrestrial > Soil >... | reverse complement strand
GGTGTGTGCGCTCAACTTTAAGACTTGAGCGCACGAACGCGCGCTATCTCTGAACGCGGCGGGTCGCGTCCGCATGGTTGCGACAGTCCGCGCGCTTAGTTCAGCAATCGCTCTGTTGCTGTAGCTGTTACTTCGCTATACGGCGCAAGGAATATTGCTAATCCTAACAATCCATGCACCGTCAATTTTTGCCGCCGCGCAACCGTAGCGCAGCCGGTAAATAATCTGCACTGCTATTGCCCGACGCCCGCCCGCTAGCCCGCCCGTGATCAAGCAAAACGCGCGAAAAGTCTTTGTTAATCGCGTCTTTTCTTTCCTAACTTAGCTGCGCCTGCGCTAAGGAACGGCGCTTGCTCTATCAAACCCAAGCGATCTGCGCGAATCTACACCAGATTTGCCGGTACACGCGAAGCTCTCTCACACTTCCGCGAGAAAGGTTAAGGGTCTTGCAGCAGATCACAATCCTATATGTCGAGGATCATGATCTGGTTCTCTTCACCGTCAAGCAAATGCTGGAGCTAGAGGGCTGGCACGTGCGCATCTGCCGCGACGGCAATCAAGCGCTCCGACAGCTTAGCGGCGACGAGCACTACGACCTGATCATCCTCGACATCGAGTTGTCGGGCGCAAGCGGCCTTGACCTCATCCGCCATGCCCGTTCGCTGCCGCAGAGGCAGGCGATGCCCATCATTATGTTTACGGCCAGCGACTGCGCCGATGAGGCTCTAGCTGCGGGCGCGGATGAGTGTCTGAAGAAGCCGGCCGGGATCAAAGACCTGCTCGACACTTGTTACCGCCTACTAAACCTTGAACCGGCGAGCGAGTCGAGCGAACGCAAGAATAGAGCGAGCAACAACGGGTGATGACGTCGGCGCGCATATCAGTGCGTAGCGTGTGAAGGCTGACGCGGATCGGGCTTCGTTGAGCTTCGACCGGCGGCGAGCAAAGTTGAAAGGGTTAACGGCCGCGTAACAGGCCCGAGCGCGCATAACATTCACGCGCGCTCGGGCTTGTCGCTCGTTCGGGCCCATTTTTCCAGCCGCAGTCTGAGTTGTGCTACGATGCGTTGACACTCTGAAACGCTTATGATGTCAACGACGACCGAAGGGCGGCGCGCTGTAATGCTCGACGGCGCGCGCGTCGCAGAACAGATCAAGAGGGAAGTAGCGGAAGGTGTCGCGCGTTTGTTGCGCGCGCGCGGCAGACGCCCCGGTCTGGCCGCCGTGCGCGTCGGTGACGATCCAGCCTCGGCCGTCTATGTGCGCAACAAAGTCCGCACCTCCGAACAACTCGGACTGCACTCCGAACACCACGCGCTCGCAGCCGATACGACGACCGAGCAACTGCTTGCGCTACTCGCAGACCTCAACACGCGCGCAGAGATTGATGGCATCCTCGTGCAACTGCCGTTGCCCGCGCAGATTGACGAACGGCGCGTGCTTGAAACGGTCGCGCCGCGCAAGGATGTGGACGGCTTCCACCCGCTCAACGTAGGCCTGCTCGCGTCGGGTCGGCCAGCCTTCGTCCCTTGTACGCCCGCAGGCATCTACGAACTGCTCGTGCGTGAAGGCATAGAGATCGTGGGCGCGCGCGCTTGCATCGTCGGCCGCAGTCAGATCGTCGGCCGGCCAATGGCGCAACTGCTCGTCAACGCCGACGCCACCGTTACCATCTGTCATTCACGTACGCGCGACCTTGCCGCCGTCACGCGCGAAGCCGACATACTCATCGCCGCCATCGGCCGGCCCGGTCTCATCCGCGCCGCACACGTCAAACCCGGCGCGACCGTAATTGACGTCGGCATGAACAAGATCACTGACGAGACGCAGGCGCGTGAGTTGTTCGGCGCACGCGCAGACGAGCGCATCGAAGTGATCCGGCGGCGCGGTTACACGCTTTGCGGCGACGTGCATCCGGCGGAGGTCGAAGCGGTGGCGGGGCGTTTGACGCCCGTGCCGGGCGGTGTCGGCCCGCTGACTGTGGCGATGCTCATGCGCAACACGCTCACTGCGGCCGAGGCGCGCCGCACAGAGTGAGCAGGCGGCGCGTGCGTTCTAACGATCATGCTGCTCCGCGAATAAGCAAGATGCTGCGCGTCGGTCTCACAGGTTCAATCGCCGTCGGCAAATCTTACGTCTCGCAGGTGCTGGCGGAGTTGGGCTGCCATGTGCTCGACGCAGACAGCACGGCGCGCGCGGTGGTCGCGCCCGGCACTGTGGGCTTGCAAAAGATCGTCGAGACTTTCGGCCCGGAAGTCTTGCGCGCGGACGGTTCATTGGATCGCGCGAAGCTCGGCGCGATTGTCTTTGCAGATGAACGAGCGCGGCAGCGTCTGAACGCGCTGCTGCATCCTTTGATCATGGCGGCGCAGGACGAGTGGTTAAGCGCGCGCGCGGCCGAAGACCTGCGCGGCGTCGCGGTGATTGATGCGGCGTTGATGATCGAGTCGGGCGGTTATCGTCGCTTCGATAAACTGATCGTCGTGCATTGCCGGCCCCGTGTGCAGCTTGAGCGGCTGATGCAGCGCGAGCGGATCACGCGCGCCGCCGCCGAGCAGCGCATCGCCGCACAGATGGCGCAAACCGAGAAGATGCGCTATGCGGATTTTTTGATCGATACTTCAGACGGATTCGAGCGCACGCGCCAACAAACAGAAGCGGTTTACGAACAGCTACGTTCGCTAGCGGCTGATACAGAGAGGTCGCACGATTGATGAGTCGCGGAAGGAGCAAACTCAAGCTGAGCCATTGGCGCGCCAAGTTGGCCGTTGTGTTGGTCGTGTCTTTGCTGTTCGTCGGCGGTTGTTTTGAGAGCGAACAGGGCGAGCTTTATTACGGACAGGTGCGTGCGCCGCGCCAGCAGGAGTTTCGCTGGAGCGATGGAGGCTTGCCGCAGACTTTCGATCCGGCGCTCGCGGCCGCGCCGCCCGACACGGACGCCGTGCGCGCGCTCTTTGAAGGACTGACCGATTACGATCCGCAGACGCTCGAACCCGTCGCGGGTGTGGCCACGCGCTGGGAGTCTTCGGCGGATAAGCGCATGTGGACGTTTTATCTGCGCCACGACGCGCGCTGGTCAAACGGCGCGCCCGTCAAGGCGCAGGATTTCTTGCGCTCGTGGCAACGCACACTCCGGCTCGGTGATCGCGCGCCGCACGCAGATCTGTTGGCGAACATCGTCGGCGCGACGCACGAACCGCCGCAACGCGCGACGACAAACGTCACAACTGCCACGCCGACGCCCGAGCGGCAGCAACAGCACGAAACTAAAGAGCAACCTATAATCACGCCAAATAATGCGCCGCAAAATCAACCGTCGCCCGAAACGAAACAACGCAATCCAAACACGCCGCCTGAGCTTGCATCAGCGTTCGGCGTCGAAGCCGTGAACGACTACACCTTGCGCGTCCAATTGCAACGACCCGACGCGAAATTTCCTGCGCTCGTCGCGCATCCGGTCTTTCGGCCGGTGCAGTTGAGTGATGAGACGGAGCAGAGCAATGAGAGCGCGTCGGCTGGCGCGCGCGCGCAGACTGCGCCGGCAGAGTTGAAGCAGCCGGTTGTATCGAACGGTGCGTTTCAACTGGCAAAACTAAGCGCGGACAACGTCGTGCTCGAACGAGCGCAGAATTATTGGAACGCCGGTGTGGTCGCACTCGAACGCGTGCGCTTCGTTAATGTGCCGGACACGGAAGCGGCGCTCGCGGCTTATCGCGCAGGCGATGTGGATGCTGTGACCAACGCGAATATCGAGCCGCTCGCGGTCAAACTGCTCGCGCCCTACAGAGATTTTCGCCGCGCCACCTTCGGCGCATTGACCTACTATGAGTTCAACACCGCGCATGCGCCCTTCGATGATCTGCGCGTCCGGCAGGCGCTCACGCTCGCAGTTGATCGCACACGTCTCAGCGCAGACACTTTGGACGGTGTGACCGAGCCGGCCGACAAGTTTTTGCCGACCATTGAGATGGTCGAACCGCAAAGCGAAGATAAACAGAGCGAGCCGGGCGAGGCGCAGATCGTTTACGACGTGGCGCGTGCGCAGAAACTTTTGGCTGAGGCGGGCTTTCCGGGCGGCGTCGGTTTCCCGCTCATACGTCTGTTGGTCAATCGCAACGAGCAGCATCGCGCGGTCGCGCAGGCAATCGCCGGGATGTGGCGCAGCAATCTCGGCGTCGAGACCGAGATTGTCTTGAAGAGTTGGGATGAATACGAAGAGACGCTGCGGACGAACGATTACGATGTGGCACGGCGCAGTTTCGTCATGCAGACCACAGACGAAGAGACCAACATGCTGGCCATATTCGAGTCGCCCAAACCGGAAATGTTGAAGACTGTTAGCGTGAACGCAATGACACCAACGCCGGTGGTGCCGCCAGCGCGCGCGGCCGGCGAAGCGTTGCCAATTGAGCATAGAGACGCCGCGCAGAAGAGCGCCCAGCCGATTCTATCTGAGGTCAAGGCGCTGCAAACGCTCCCGGCGATGCCCGTCTATTTCGCTTCGTCTTACGCGCTCGTCAAGCCTTACGTCAGCGGCTTCGATGCGAACCTACTCGACGCGCCATCCTTGCAGCGCGTGCGACTCGATACAAATTGGCGTTCACCGAATGATAATCAGAATCATTAAACCGCCGCGCAATGTTTCGGCGCACCTTTCACGCCGCCCGCGCATCCTTGCTTGTAGATGCTGCCGCATGTTAATTTCAAACATCCCCTAACAAATGGAAACGCGACAGCGTACTCCCCATCCGTCGAGCCTTGAGTCGTAGGTCTTTGCGCGTATGAGCCGGAGTCGGACAGTTGTGTACGTGCCGACAGACGAGCTGACTTGAGCGTGCGTTGATCTGACAGGCATGTCTTCGTGAGGTGTTGACGATGGACTTGCATGCGAGTCGTTGGGTGCAAATAGCTTGCGTCTTGTTAACGTTGGCGCTCGTCGCCGCGAGTTGCACGACGCGCGCGAACGATAGTCAATTCTTCGGGCTGGTCAAGCCGCCCGCAGAGAATGTCCTGCGTTATATTTCGGGCGACGAGCCGGAGTCGCTCGATCCGCAGGTCAGTTCGGGGCAACCGGAAGCGCGCATCTACATGGCGATCTTCGCCGGTCTGGTCGAGTATGGGCCAAAGACCGACGCGCCGATTCCCGAACTGGCCGAGCATTGGGAAGTTAATAACGACAACACCGAATTCACTTTTCACCTGCGCCCTAATCTTCACTGGTCAAACGGCGACCCGCTAACCGCGCAGGATTTTGTCTATAGTTTCCGCCGCGCGCTTTCACCCGCGCTCGCTTCGCGCAGCGCCTATCTCGCCTATTACATCAAGTACGCCGAAGGCTACAACAGCGGCGCGATGTTCGTGCGCGACCCGCAGAGCGGTGCGTTCGTGCTTGCACGCGATGTCGAACTGGAGGCGCAGACTAAAGCCGCCGAAACACAGAGTCCGTCAGCGCCCGTTGATCAGAAGCAGCTTGCCGAGCATCCCGAACTAGCGAAGGGCGAGACGACTGAACTCGATACGCCGTTTCACCATTTCATGCATGAGCCTGATCGGCTCGTCGTCTCCGGCGACGAAGCGGAGCGCGCGAAAGCGGCCGCCACTAATCCGAAATTGAAAGCCGCGCTTGCGGGCAAGGAGTTAGTGCCCGTCAAAGCGGAGGACATCGGCGTCGAGGCCCCGGACGAGCAGACGGTCCGCATCTCGCTCGCACAGCCCGCGCCGTTCTTCGTCGGCCTACTCGCGCATCAACTGTTTCGCCCCGTGCCGCGCCAAGCCATCGAACGTTTCGGCGCCGCGTGGACGCAGCCGCAGAATATGATCTGTAGCGGCGCATTCAAACTCGAACAATGGAAGCCTTACAACGTGATCGTCGTCGGTCGTAATCCGCAGTATTGGGACGCGAGTAACGTTAATCTCGATAAAATCTATTTCTATCCGACGAACGAAGCGACCACGATGATGAATATGTATAAAGCGGGCGAGGTTGATGCGACCTACAATCACACTGTGCCGCCCGCGTGGCTCGACCGGATCAGGCCGCTCAAAGATTACATGAACGCGCCGGAGATGGCCACAGAGTATTATCAGATCAACATCACGAAGCCGCCGATGAACGACGTGCGCGTGCGCAAAGCCTTCAACATGGCGATTGATAAGCAGGCGCTCTCCGACTTTCGCAAAGTAACCAAGCCGCTCTACGCCTTCATGCCTGAAGGCATCTTCCCCGGTTACGCGAAAGTGCCGGGCGACGGGTTTGATCCGGCGAAGGCGCGCAAGCTTTTGGCCGAGGCCGGTTATCGTGATGCGAGTGGCAACTACGATCCGACGAAGTTTCCCATCAATCAAGTCGAGCTAAGCTATAACCCATCGGAATCGAATCGCGCCGTCGCGGAGTTTGTGCAGGCGCAGTGGAAACAGAATTTGAAACTGACCGTGCCCTTGAAGGCTATCGAGTGGAAGACGTTTTTAGATACGCGCTCGCGGCTCGAATACAAAGGCTTCTCGCGCGCCGGCTGGATCGGCGATTACGCCGATCCGTTCACGTTCCTCGCGCTCTTCTACACGCCGAAGGGCGACAACGGCACGGGTTGGTGGGACCCGAAATACGTCAAGATGCTTGACGACGCGAACCACCAACTTGACCCGCAGAAGCGTTACGCGCTGCTTGCGCAAGCCGAGTCATACATGCTCGACGCACAACCGGTCATCCCGTTGTTGACGAACGCGACCAACTTGATGAAGAAGCCCTACGTGAAGGGCATGTATCCGAACCCGCAGACGCTACACGCTTGGAAGTTCGTCTATATCGAACGCGACCCGGCAAAATGGGACTACGGAGTGCCGGACATGAGTGCTGAGTGATGAGTGCTGAGTGATGAGTAAAAGCAATCTGTCTCTAACTCATCACTCAGCACTTCTTTTGAGGTGTTGAGATGCTGCGTTTCATCATGCGCCGAATTCTCGTGACCATCCCGATGGTATTGATCGTGGTCACGCTGACGTGGGGCTTGATCCGGCTTGCGCCGGGCAACTTCTATTCGGGCGAGAAGAAGTTGCCGCCGGCCGTCGAGAAAAACTTGCGCGAAAAGTACGGACTGAATCAGCCTTGGTATGTGCAGTATTACCGCTTGATGCGCAACGTCGTGCAGTTGGACTTCGGCACGTCGTTGAAATACGAAGGTCAATCCGTCAACTCGATCCTTGTGCGCACAGTGCCCGTCTCGGCGATCTTGGGCTTGCTCGCATATCTGCTGGCGCTCACGGTTGGTCTGATCGCTGGCGTGCTGGCGGCACTGAAACAGAACTCAAAAATTGACTACGCCTCGATGGCGCTGGCGATGCTCGGCATCTCTCTGCCCAGTTTTGTGCTCGGGCCACTCTTAGTGCTCATCTTTTCGCTCACACTCTACTGGTTGCCGCCTGCGCGCTGGAACGGTTTCCCAAGTTGGAATCTGCTCTTGCCAGTATTGACGCTATCGGCCATCTATATGGCTTACATCGCGCGGCTGACGCGCTCCGGCATGCTTGAAGTTTTGCGCTCGGATTACATTCGTACCGCGCGCGCCAAAGGTCTTAAAGAACTCGATGTGATCCTGCGCCACGCTCTGCGCGGCGGCCTGCTCCCGGTGGTTTCGTTTACGGGGCCGGCGCTCGCTCTGCTCGTGACGGGCACGGTCGTCGTCGAGCGCATCTTCGCGCTGCCGGGGCTAGGGAACTATTTCATCAACGCGAACCTGAATCGCGACGAGCCTCTGATCATCGGCATCGTTGCGTTCACTTCGATTGTGATTCTGCTGTTCAATCTGCTGGTTGATATTGCCTATGCCTATATTGACCCGCGCATACGGTACTGAGCTATGAGGAACAGACGCACATTGCCGCCTGAGAGCGAAGAGCCGGCACTGACGCCGCTCGGCACAACGCCCACGCCGCCTGTCCGCACGCGCACGGGCGACATCATCCATACCGCGCCGGAGTTTGCCATCGGCGAAGCGGACGTGCGCTCGGCTGAATTGCATCAGACGACGCTCAAGGGTACGTCGCTCTGGCGCGACGCATGGCGGCGGCTATTGAAAAACCGGCTCGCGGTCTTTGGCCTCATCGTCGTCTGCTTGATCCTCGTCGCATCGCTTGCGGGGCCGTACGTCATCAGCCACACGACCGGGTACTCCTACGACTTCATCCCGAAGGACTCGAAGCTCGTCAAATCCTTTGCGCCGTTCATTGCGCCTGATGGCTCGTTTTCGTGGACGCATCCGATGGGCACGGACAACGCCGGACGCGACATACTCGCGCGCGTGCTCATCGGCGGGCGCATCTCGCTCATGGTCGGCATCATCTCGACCTTCGTGTCGCTCCTGATCGGCATCTCCTATGGCGCAACCTCCGGCTATCTCGGCGGGCGCGCCGACAACCTAATGATGCGCATAGTTGACGTACTCTACTCGCTGCCATACATGATGATCATCATCGTGCTGCTCGCGATGTTCGGCGGACGCTCGCCGCTCGGTCAACTGGTGCTACTCTTTATCGCGCTCGGCGCGGTTTCATGGTTGACGATGGCGCGCATCGTGCGCGGGCAAGTGATGTCGCTCAAGAATCAAGAGTTCGTGCTGGCGGCGCGTGCGACCGGCGTCTCGACTTCGCGCATCATCTTCCGTCATCTCGTGCCGAACACTTTGGGGCCGGTGATCGTCTATGCGACTTTGACGATCCCTTCGGTGATGTTGCAGGAAGCGTTTCTCTCGTTCCTCGGTCTCGGCGTGCAAGCGCCGCTCGCTTCGTGGGGCAGTCTTGCGGCCGACGGCATACAGAACATCGCCATCTTCCCTTGGCAACTGATCTTTCCCGGCGTGACGATGGCGCTCACGCTGTTTTCATTAAACTTCCTCGGCGATGGGTTGCGCGATGCGCTCGATCCGCAGATGCGAAAGGTGTAAACGATGAGCAGTAACGGCCACACATTACTCTCCGTCAAAGACCTGCGCACCTACTTCGAGACCGAAGACGGTACGGTCAAGGCTGTGGACGGCATCAGTTTCGATCTGCAAAAAGGTGAAACGCTAGGGATCGTCGGCGAGTCCGGGTCGGGGAAGTCTGTGACGAACCTTTCGATCATACGTCTCGTCCCGCGCCCGCCCGGCCGGATCGTGTCGGGCGAAGTGCTCTTTCACGGCCAAGACATCATGGCGCTCGCGGACGACGACGTGCGCAAGATTCGCGGCAAGCGCATCAGCATGATCTTTCAAGACCCGATGACTTCGCTCAATCCGTTCATGCGCATCTCGAAACAGTTGATGGAGATCACGCAGCTACATCTCGGCCACACGAAATCGCAGGCATACGAACACGCCATACACATGCTCGAACTCGTCGGCATCCCCGACGCACGCACGCGCGTTGACAGCTACCCACACGAATTCTCCGGCGGCATGCGCCAGCGCGTGATGATCGCAATGGCGCTCTCATGTCAACCGGAACTGCTGATCGCAGACGAGCCGACGACCGCGCTCGACGTGACGATCCAAGCGCAGATTCTTGAGTTGATTAAACGTTTGAAAGAGCAGACGGGCGCGAGCGTCATTTTGATCACGCACGATCTGGGCGTCGTGGCTGGCATGACCGATCACATCATCGTCATGTACGCGGGCAAGGTCTTCGAGCAAGCGCCGACGCACGAGTTGTTCGATTGTCCCGGCAATCCATACACGAAGGGACTCTTGCGCTCCGTGCCTGATCCAGCGCATGAGGCGGGCACGCCGCTCTACCAGATTCCGGGTCTGCCGCCCGACGTGGCGCACCTGCCTGCGGGCTGCCCCTTCGCGCCGCGCTGCGAACGCGCCGAAGAGATTTGCACGCGCGAATATCCGCCCTTCGTGCAGTTGGCACGCGAACATTTTTCGCTCTGCCACTTCGCCGAAGAGGTTTACGCGCAGTCGTGCCGAGAACGCGACGCGGCGCAGAATGAAGTGAGCGAAACGGTCGAGCCGATCGATCATCAAGCTACGAATGGACAGACGAGGACAAAGAACGCATGAGCACGCAATCATTCACCAATGTACAAAGCGGACAGATGCCGCCGGCTCTGGCGCGTGCGGACGTGGACGGCCCGCTAGTCAGTATCCGTGACTTGCGCGTCTATTTTGATCTCGGCGGCGGTGGCGCGTTCGACAAACTTTTTGGCGGACAGACGGCGAAGCGGGTGGTCAAAGCGGTTGACGGCGTGACGCTCGACATCATGCCGGGCGAGACGCTGGGGCTTGTTGGTGAATCAGGTTGCGGCAAGTCAACGCTAGGGCGTGCGCTCCTACGTCTGACCGAACCGACGGGCGGGCAAGTGATCTTTCGCGGGCGCGATCTGGCGCACCTCACGCAGCGCGAATTGCGCGGTGCGCGCCGCCACTTGCAGATGATCTTTCAAGACCCTTACGCTTCCCTGAATCCGCGCATGACGGTCGGGCAGATCATCGGCGAGCCTTTGGAGACGTTTAAGCTCGTCGGCTCGCGTGCCGAACGCGATGCGCGCGTGCGCGAGTTGATGACGACGGTGGGCCTCAGTCCGCGCTTCATCAAACGCTACCCGCACGAGTTCTCCGGCGGGCAACGCCAGCGCATCGGGATCGCGCGCGCGCTTGCGGTCAATCCAGATTTCATCGTCGCGGACGAGCCGATCTCGGCGCTCGACGTGTCCATCCAAGCGCAGATCATGAACCTGTTGGAGCAGTTGCAGCGTGAACGGGGCTTGACCTACCTCTTTATCTCACACGATCTGCGCGCCATCCGCCACGTCTCTGATCGCGTCGCCGTGATGTACTTGGGCAAGGTCGTCGAACTCGCAGACGCGCGGACGATCTACGATGAACCTTTGATGCCTTACACGAAGGCGCTCATCTCGGCCGTGCCCGTGCCCGATCCGAAGATCGAAGCGACGCGCCGCCGCGTCGTGCTCGAAGGCGATGTGCCATCGCCGATCAATCCGCCGCGCGGTTGTCGTTTTCACACCCGCTGTCCGTTTGCGATTGAGCAGTGCAAAGAGGTCGTGCCGCCGCTCGCGGAGATCAAGCCGAACCATTTCGCCGCGTGCATACGCATTAGTCCCGAAGAGCCGCACATTGAGCAGGTCGCGCCGGGCGATGCGCCGGGGTTAAGACAGACAGGCCGCCGTCTCGCCCAATAAAAACGTGTCAACCCGCAGTGAAAAATAGAGCCGATTGAGCGTTTAAGAAGGTAACGCGCCGAATACATACAAGAGCGCGCCCTCGCCGGCCGCTAAGCTTTTCTACGGCAAAGCTTTTGCGCCTGTCGTGGAAATAGCTTGTCTCTTTTTTTCAGGACACTTATACTGCGGGTAGGGCGGTGGCCCCGTTGGCCCCACCCGGCGTGTCAAATGCAGCCCCCAAAACTTGCGCTGCTTCAGTCTGCGTTCTGCGGACTTTAACCTCGAACCCGCATCAAAGTTTTGACCAACGGATCGAAACGCCGAATGGAGAAGACTACAGCCGCAGAGCGCGCCCGCTCGCAGCCGGAAGAGTTGGCTGCGCCGCCCGCTTGGACGGCGGCGCAGCCACAACTCGCGGCGCGCACAAGTCTCTCCGTCTTGCTGGTAGCCGGCCATCAGCCGCCACAACTCACGGTTGTCAACGACAACTCGATCTGCCAGACCTTTCAATCGTCGCCTACGCACGCGCACCTCTGCGACCCATACTGCGGCGAAGCCTTCAAACGCGCGCAGACGGCCGGCACGGTCACACATTATCGCTGCCATGCGGGTTTGCACTGCTTTACGATGCCGGTTGATCTCGGCACTGGTCAGCCGCTCGCGGTTATCGGCGGCCGTGCGTTTCTCGCAGCCGCAGATTATCGCGCACTGCTCGACCGTTTTCGCGTCGGCGATTTGCGCCTGCTCAATGCGCCCGAAGTCTTTCACAATATCATTCTTGCCGCCCGCACCGATCTGGACGACCTCGCTGCGCGCGTGTCGTCGTTAGCGGCCGAGAGTAGAGCGCAGAGTGCGACGCAGACCGAGACGGAGCAATTCGATCTCCTACCCGACGATGATGCGACAAATGGCACGGCTGAACGCGCCGCCGCCACGCTCTTTCCGCCGCAGGCGAAGCTTAGAGACGCCGCGCACATGGCCGTGCGTGCGCTCTGCGATTCACAACAACTCAAATCCGTGGCCCTGCTGCTGCGCACCGAGCACGGGTTCACGACCTTGCATGTGACGGGCAAGTTCCGCCCCGGCGCGCTCAATCTTGATCTGAATCAAGCGGCCGGCAAAGCACAGAAGCAAACAGGCGGCGAGCAGTTGAGCAGCCTGCTTGCCGGGCAAGTGCTGGTCATTGGCGGCGCACAGGTCGAGTTGTTCCCGCTCGTGGTGAACGACGAAGTGAAGGCGGCGGTGCTCATCGGCGATGTGCCGCTTGCAGCGGACAAGCGCGCGGCCGTCGCGGGGTTCTGTCGCAAAATTGCGATGCCGCTCGAAGTCTTGCGCCTGCGCGAAGAGTTGGAACAACGCATGCGCGCGGCTTATCACCTGCAAGCGTTCATCGAACAGATCAGCAAGGCCGAGCCGGGCGATCCTTATCAAACGATCCTGCGCCACTGTGTCGAGTTGCTGCACTCAGAGCGCGGTTCGCTGATGTTGTTCGATGAGACGGCGAACGAGTTGCAAGTGAAAGCTGCGGTCGGCCCGCGCGCGCAGTTTGCGCAAGAGGCGCGCGTGCATCTGACGGAGAGCGTGGCGGGCACGGTCTGGCGCGAAGGCCGGCCGCTCGTCGTGCGCGATCTGACGACGACCGGGCATCATCCCGCGCCGGCCGAGCGCAAGTACAAGTCGAACTCGTTCATCTGTTATCCGATCCAACTCGGCGGGCGCAAAGTCGGCGTGCTCAACATGACTGACAAGACGGGCGACGGCATCTACGACGAACTTGATCTGAGCCTGCTCGATCTACTCGTGCCGCAGATGGCGCTCGCGCTCGACCGCGCCGAGTGGCATCAGAAGGCGACGCAGTTTCAGTTGCTCTCGATCACGGATGCGCTGACAGGGTTAGTCAATCGTCGCTACTTGGAAGAGCGTCTGAGCGAAGAGTTGGAGCGTTCAAAGCGGCATCGCTTTGCAATGAGCTTTTTGATGATCGACATAGACAACTTCAAAGACTACAACGACCGGCACGGCCATCCCGCAGGCGATCTGGCTTTGGAGATGACGGCGCAATGCTTGAAGTCCGCTTTGCGCTCGGCCGATGTCGCGGCGCGCTATGGCGGCGAAGAGTTCAGCGTCTTGTTGCCGCAGACGAGCATCTCCGAAGCGCACGTGATTGCTGAACGCATCCGCCGGCGCGTCGAACGCACGCAGTACCCGCACGGCAAGTCGCAACCGCTCGGCGCAGTCACGATCAGCATCGGCATCTCTTCGTTCGCGCCGAAACTCGACACGCCAGCGCAGATCATCGCCGCCGCCGACCACGCGCTCTACGTCGCCAAGAGTCATGGCAAGAATCGAGTCGAAGCTAACGCCCAGCCTACGAGCGCAGAGCAACACCCCGACGCATGATGGCCACAGACGCAACGCAGCCCGGTAGCGGCTTTCGGCGAATCTTGGGGCGACTCACGCCCGAAAACTTCGTCGGCCGCAGCGACGATCTGCGCGCGTTGACCGATCTGGCGCTGCCCGCGCATGAGACGCGCGGCTTGATCATGCTGGCTGCGCCGGCCGCTGGCGTGTCGGAACTGCTGCGCCAAGCTTATGACCGGCTGTTTCGACAACGCGGCGGCGCAACCCCGATCTATTTCGCTTGGTCGCGGCAAGATCAGACGACGGCCACGGCCGTGCGTCGTTTCCTGCACACATTCTTGACGCAACTCGTCGCGCATCGCCGCGACGATCCGGCGCTCGTGCATGCGCCGCCGCCTTTGCGCGATCTGATCGATCTGGCCGCGCCGCAGGATTACGAATGGATCGAGCGGCTGATCGAAATCTTCGAGCGCACGCGCGACGGGCAGGACGAGCGCGCACTGGTGCGTCTCTGTCTGAGCGCGCCGCATGCGGCGGCGGCGCGCGGTGCCCGCACGGTCTTGCTTTTCGATGACGTGCAACAGGTCGAGCACCTGCGCGGCGAGGCTGAGTTGGGTGCGGAGATCGCGCATGCGGCGGCGCACGCTGAAGTACCGTTTGTGTTGGCTGGTTTGCGGCGGCGTCTGCTCGACGTATTGAACGGCGGGCAGTCGCCGCACCGCTTCGAGAGTTTCGACACGTGGCACGTTGAGCATCTGAACGATGCGGAGGCGCGCACGCTCGTCGAGCGGCTGGCGTTCACGCACAACGTCGTGGTCAACGAAGAGACGCGCGATCTGATCGTGCAGCAGTTCGCCGCCAGTCCATTCTATCTTTCGCTCTTCGTGCAAGCGGCGCAGCGCGAGGCGAGCGCGCTAACGAGTTTTCTCGATTGCCAGCAGCTCTACGTTGACGAACTCTTCGGCGGGCGCATACACAGGCGCTTGAACGCGATCCTCGAAGAGATCGCGCCGGAGTTGAGCGAGCGCCGCGCATTAATCCGGCTGTTGCAGGAGTTGGCGCAGAGCGGCAACAACAAGTCGCCGGCTGAGGCGTGGCGCAAGCGGCTCGACGTTGAGCCGGATGAACTCTTTCGCCTGCTCACAGGTCTGCATGGACATGAACTCGCGAGCTTCAACGCAACCTACGTTGAGTTAAGCACAGACACGGTTTGGCGCGACTACTTGCGCGCGAGTTACCGGCTGCAAGTTGCAGCCGAGCCGCGCGCGCTCGTCGTGGCCGAGACGCTCGTCGAAACGTTGAAACGCGCGCCGCAGACGATGGCGCGTCATTACCGGCGCGAAACCGCTTTGGGCTTGCGCGATCTGCTCGCGCGCTTCAACTATCAGCGCGTGGCTGCGAGCCTGCTCCATGCAGACCGCTTCGCGCGCATGTATCGCGGCACAGACCCGGAAGAGATCGCGCTTGGGCTTGATGCCGAGACCGATCTGATCCGTCTGCCGCAGATCGTCCATGTCGCTTCGGCCGCATCGTTCCATCCGCCGATCCTGCAAGTCTGCGACGAAGAACGCTGCGCCGTCGCGCACGGCTTCGACGCGACGCCTTACACGGACGCCAACGAGATCGTCTGGCTCGCCGCCGAGATCGAAGCGAAGCACGAGGCTGGACGCGCCATCACAGAGGTCTGGTGCGACCGGCTCGCGCAGCTTGCGCACTCCTGTCACTTCAAGCGCGTGCGCCTGTTGCTGGTGGCGAGCGAAGGATTCTCGGCCGAAGCGTCGGAGTTGATGAACGAGCGCGAGGTCTTCAGTTCGACGCGCCAGCAGCTTGAGTTGTTGACGGCGCGACTCAGTCCCGAACAGGTTGAAGAACAGAAAGCGGCAGCGCCCGACGAATTTGAGATGGTCATTCCGATGGGCGGCGATGCGGAGTTGATCGCGGCGCACACGGCTGAGCAGATCGCGCGGCGGCTTGAGTTTCAACCCGAAGCGATCAATCAGATCAAGACGGCTGTGGTCGAGGCTTGCATCAATGCGGCCGAGTACAGCCTCAGCCCGGAACGAAAAATTTATCAACGCTACCGGCTTGAAAGTGATAAATTAATCATCACTGTATCGAGCAGGGGTGTGCTGCTGCCCGCGTCTGCGAACGCCGCCCCGACCGGCGACGAAACGAACGGCCGCCGCGGCTGGGGTCTCAAACTGATTCGCGATTTGATGGACGAAGTCGAGTTTGAACGTGTGGACGATGGCACGCGCCTGCGAATGACGAAGTATCTGCGTCGCTAGAAGGGTTGCACAAAATGGGAGAAGCCCCCGCCGGCTCGCCTGTGCGTTCGGAACGCACGGGGGACGTCGCGGTCGTCTATGCCGGCGACTATCTCAATAAGTTGAGCGGCGAGCGCATCGAGCGCGTGTGCCGCGAGCGGCTGCGCGAAGGTTGTCGCGCGCTCGTCGTTGATTTCAATGAGACGAGCATGGTCAACAGCATCGGCGTCTCGATCCTGTTGGGCGTGATTGACGCGGCTGAGCGCACAAGCGCGCGGCTCGTCTTCGCGGGCGCAAGCGGCCAAGCCGCGCAACTCTTTCAACTGCTCGGCCTGACGCGCCACATCACGCTGGCCCCCGACAAGCAGACGGCACTCAAACTACTTTCAGAATTCACCGATGCAGGCGCAGCGAATCATTGAGGGGCGAAGATGGCGGAGCAGACCGACAAATTGATTCATGCTTTCTCTGCCTTGGCCGATCTGGGCGCAGAGATCGCCGAGAGCCGCGACTTTGAAGAGATGGTGCGCTCGACCTTGCACGTCGTCCTTGGCGCGCTCGGACTGCGGCGCGGCTTGGTCGCGGAGTATGAACGAGAACCGGCGCTGCTTCGTTTCGTCGCGGCTTGGGGCATGGGCGACGACGCGCCCAACATGGCGACGTTCGACGCTGGTCGCGCCGAACTGCTCTGCGTCGGTAGCGGCCTGCTTAATCTAAGCGAAACGCAGACGCGCCCCGCTTTGCCCCAACAACTCGGCACGGAATTGACCGCGACGCTCGTTAGTCTTCGTGTCAGTCTCGTCGCGCCGCTCGTCGTGCATGGCGAACTGGTCGGCTTGATCGCGCTCGGCGGCAAGGCGACCGATGAAGCATTCACGGCGGAAGACCGCGATGTGATTCGCACAATGGCGCACCACATCGGCGTCGGCATACACAATCATCGGCTGCTGCGCGAAGTCGAACGCCGCGCGGACGAGAACCGGCAACTCTACAACAACTTGCGCGGCATCTACCGCGACACCGTGCGCGCCTTTGCCGCCGCGATTGACTGCAAAGACAAGTACACGCAAGGCCACTCGGAGCGCGTCGGCAAGTACGCAGAGATCATCGCGCGCGAGTTGGGTTGGAGCGAGGAACAGATCGAGGGCGTCGCGGTCGGCGGTTATCTGCATGACGTTGGCAAACTCGTCGTCGAGCGCGACATCATCAACGCGCCCTATCGCATTGACGCCAAGCAGTCGTCGGAACTCAACCGCCACCCCGCAGCCGGCTACGAAATCCTCGCGCCCATCCGCCACCCGGATGCGGACATCCCGCTGATGGCCAAATATCATCACGAGCGGATTGACGGGCGCGGTTATCCTGAAGGTTTGATGGGCGACGAGATACCGCCCGCCGCGAAGGTCGTCGCGCTCGCCGATTCGTTCGACGCGATGACGACGGATCGCACCTACCGGCGGCGCAAAGAATTTCCCGATGTGATTGAAGACTTGCGCAGCAACACAGGCCGGCAGTTCGCGTCCGACGTGGTCATCGCCTTTTGCCGCGCGCTATTGAAAGAGGTTGACGGCACGCCGCGCGAGCGCCGCATCACACGTCTGCTCGGCAAAGGCTACATCGAGCCGGAGCTTGTGCGCCCCTTACTCGTCGAACTGATCGAAGAACTCGAAGCCCGCGCCCACGCAACTGCCGGCAACGGATGAACTAATCTGTATTTGTACACACGTCTGCCAGCCTTCACCTGTCGCCCGACGATAGCGACAACCTACGCTGCGCCGCGCAAGCTTGATGAGCGGCACGTTGCGGGCGGTCAGGTGCAAGGCGTTGTTAACCCGCCCATTAACTTCCAGATGCTACTTACCATTTAGCTTCGTTCGATGCAATAAATGACAACCCGCTTCATTGATCGCGTAAAAGGTAAGCACCTCCAGCGTAATTGGCTTGTTCGGCAACGGGATTGCATATCCAAAACGATGTAAGTGTCATCTGCAAAGTTCATCGGCTTACTCAAAGGTAAAGCCGCCCAACGCTCAAATTAACCGGGCGCGGCGAGCCGCCGATAGAGGCAAGTCTCGCGCATGAGAGCGACGCTATTCGCGCTCCGGTCGAATGAATTGTTGGGCTGCGTGTAAAAAGAAACAAGCCCCCTACCGATGTAGCACTTGTTCAATCGCATCACACGCTGTTTTCGTACCATTCTCCTCTCTCACGCGTCGCCCAACCTTTGCCGCTTGTTCTCGATAAGTAGGATTATCAAGCAACTCTGATAGTTCACTGACAACACGAGGGACCGTAAAGCGAGCGGGTGAGAGCGTGTGCCCGACCCCAAGTCGCACGCACCGACGCGCATTGTCTGGCTGGTCTTGTCCAAACGGAACAATAAGCATCGGTTGACCTGCTCTTAATGCTTGTCCGGTCGTGCCAATGCCGCCCTGATGAACGACAACGCCCGCGCGGGGCATTACTAAACTATGTGGCACATAATCAAACGCGGCAATACCATCAGGTAATTTTGTTTGTGGTAGATTCCGCTTGTCGCCGATAAGCAGCAATGCCCGCCTTCCAAGTTTTTGAACGGCTTCAATACTGACGCGGTAAAAATCCTTAGCAATCCACACCAGCGATGAACCGAGCGTGAACAAAACCGGCGGCTCGCCTTCATCCAGAAAGCGCAACAGTTCAGGCGAAGTCGGCTGACTATCTTTGCGATCATAAAAGGGGAAGCCTGTAATAATTGTGTTTGCCGGAAAGTCGGGCTGAATTTGGGCAAGCAGTTTCGAGAACAACGCGAGCACAAGCGTAGGCGAATGTTGCCCTTCAAAGATCGGGTTTTGGCTGCGCGGCAAGCCTAGTTCTTGACGCAATTGTTGAATCGGCTCAACCCATGATTTTGTAGTCCACTTGCCTAAACCGAAGAACGTTCGCGCGACAAATGGATGAGTTGCGGCGAGTATCCGAAGTGCGGGCAACTGCGGCGGAGTTGGGGGATCATAGGCGGAAGCAAAGGCAATCGGGAAAAGCACCGATGAAATCCATTTGACGCCCGTTTTCTCTGCAACGAGCGGTGCTGTTAACGGAACTTGATGCGACACAAGCAAATCGGCTCCGCCGTCTGCCGTCACAGCAGCAAGTGTCTCGGCATAGGTTTCGCGCAGGTGCGGAACGAGCAGTTCTCGAAAAAGGTAACTTGGACCCCAACGAGCATTCGACACACGACGAATGATTTCAGCGGATGTTTCAGCGTCAGGCGGCGGAAGATCAGGGCGCACTGGATGAAAAGAGATTCCCGCCGCTTCAACTTTCTGGCGGTAAAGCGGCGATGTTGCAATTACCGAAATGTAACCGCGCTCCTGCAACTCAAGCGCAAGTGCCATATATGGATGAAGGTCGCCAAACGATCCCCAGGTGGTAAAAACCACTCTTTTCTTTGTGCTTAACTGTGACACCTACAAAACCTATTTTCCAGCAAACTGTGAGCAGCCCAACGCTGGAATTGAGCGGCTGCCCGCCCGCTAAGAGCCGTCTCAAAGAAACCACGCGACATTGATGAGAGGCAAGCTGGCGGGCAGTCTGCTCGAATGACTTGTTAGGCAACAGCGGGGCGGGAAGACAAGCCACATTTTATCGCTCACCGCGCACGGCCCAAGCACGAGCAATTAGATCAATCCCGCCATCACTTTTGATCGGGAGGCGTGAGCGAATCAACTCACGCAACTCTATTCTATGATCTTCACTCAACGACATCGCATAACTTGGCGCGGGACCTTGCCCGCCGAGAAATGGAGACCAGTAATCGTCGAAGCTGCGAAAGACTGTCGGCACGTCAACGGCTCGCGCTTCCGTTTGTCTCAATCCGGCATCTCGGAAGAGTCGCAGCAGCGACATCCGGTTACAGATAGGAAAACGTTTGCCCTCGTCCAACTCTTTTGCCGCCGGGTCAAGGGTCGCTGCCGCCTCCCAGAAATGGCGCATCAGTTGCATCTCGCCCGCATAATCCCAGACATAAAGAGCGACCGTACTTCCGACCCGCGCCACACGCGCCATCTCGGACACCGCTACCGCCGGTTCAGGCACAAAGTTGAGGGCTAATCCCGAAACAACTACATCGAAGGATGCCGTCTGGTATGATAGTGATCTTGCGTCACCGACATCGAACCGAGCACGAGCATCGGTTATATGCTTGCTCGCATAATTGACATAATCTTCTGACGGGTCAACACCCTGAACAAGTGAGGGCGCGGCGCCATCGAGAATCGTCTGGCTAAGCGCGCCTGTGCCACAGCCAACGTCAAGCCAACGCATATTTTTCGGAGCTTTAAGCCAAGACAAAAACTCGCGCGCAACTAGTCGGCTCCAGCAACCCACATAAGGTTCATAGGCGTCCCCACTAGCCCATTCAGATTTTTGGTCTAATCCGTTCATATTGGTAGCTGTTGTCTAACGCCCGAATTGAGCGGCTGCCCGCGCATGGCATTCAACATGAGCCGAAGAGATCATGATGACAGGCTCTCTATCGGACAGTCCGCTCGAATGACTTGTTCGGCGGCGGCTATCCCGAAGCGCGCACAGATTGATTACGCAGACCATTCATAACCGCGAGCGATGTTTTCTCGTTTCCGTGCAAACCATTCTGCTTGCTGCTCCGACAAGTTCTCAAAGCCCCACTTTCGAGCGTAAACGAGAAACATATAAAGCAGCCGCCATTGGCAAAACATCGTAATGTCCGCAAGCTTCACGTCCAACTGCATATTTTCGGAATAGCCCTCAAGCAGCCAATCCAAGAGCTGCAAGCCTTCCCGCCTCCATCCGTGTGGGTAGATCGTAATGGCAAGATCATAGGCGAACCAGTGATAACAACAATCATCAAAGTCGAAGATATTTAACTGAGCGTCTTGGTATCGGTAATTTGTTTCTCCAAAATCGCCGTGGATCAAACCATACATTTGGCTCGATTTCGGATAGTCTTTCAATCGCTCCTTCAGCACATCATATTCTCGCCGAACAATTTTCTCGGACTTAGGCAAAAAGCCGTTTATATCAAGCAATAGCTTGTCCTCATCCCAAGCGAATCTGCGAAAGCTGCCGGAAGGAGCATAGCCTTTTGAGAGGGCGTGAAGCTGTCCAAGTGTCCTGCCACGAAGTCTAAAATGTTCCTTGTTAGATGTGGCAGGATCATAGCTAAACCGTTCACCTTTCGCTGCCTCAAAGACGCAAGCAAACAGAAGACCATTAGCAAGTGGTAACTCTTCAATCAGTCGCCCCGTAGCAGAAGAAAGTGGAAGCATGGCGCTGACGCCGCCCCGATTTAGATAGGCGATAAAATCCAGTTCCGCTTCAACTTGCTGCTTTGTCCTATCGTAACTTGAGATGAGCCGAAGATAGCGTGTTTCACCGGATTCAATAAAGCTGTAAACATGATTGGCAGAGTCGCCGATACGCTGGAGCGAGCCTGTGACACCATGCCATAGCTTAACGGCAGTATTCGCAAGCTCGGTTCTATGGATTGAATCTAGCATTGAGTTACATGAGCCGCCGAACGCGCGAATTAACCGGGCGGGAAAGATTGTATCAAGCATCCAAGTCTCGCGGATGACATGCAAGCTGATTCCGCTCCGGCTGAATGAGTTGTTAGGCGGCTCCTCTAGCCAATCGATCCTCTCGCGCAGGGCCAGCCACTAGCCTCATTACTACGTGCCCCACGACCACGATGCCAATGTAGGTCGCCGAGTCTGCGAGGATAGGTGCCACACCCGGACTGAAGACCATCCACTTCGGGAACGTCGCGGCGTACAAATAATCCCGCGGTGGGCCCACGACCGCGACAATCGCAACGAACACGGCCAGCCCGCGCCACCCGAACCGGCGGGCCACCCGCCAAGTGACGAGGTAGATGGGCGAACACGTAATAGCCACTCCGACGTAGAAGATGAAGGCGAAATACGGCGTTGAGGCAAAAGGTATCTGCCACCAGCCGAGGGTTTCGCACAGTGTGATTGAGCCAAGCGCCAGCAATGCTGCCGCCGCTCCACCGACCAATGCCCCCGTGACACGCCGCGCAGTCGCGCGAGTGAAGTAGATGACGACGACCAGTGCAACCGCATACAGGCCAATCAGCAGGAGCATTTGTAGAGTTGTCATCCAATTCTCCAGCCCCTAACGCTCGCCATCAGCCGCCGCGCAAACAACATGATTATGGCCAAGTCTCGCGCATGAAAGCGGCGCTATGCGCGGTCGGCTGCATGGCATGGTTAGGCGTTGCGGCTGAGCCAGTCCGCGAAACGCGTCGGACCCAGTCGCGGGTGATCGCCGGGCATTAGGCTTTGGTCGTTCACTGCTATGCCGAAATAGAGCGCCTTGGGATCGGTGATTACCGTCCGTGCGTCCCCGGTTGCGTTCAGGAACTGCCGCACGAGTTCGTCTTGACGGACGGGTTCGGGACCGGCCAATTCGACCGTGCCGTTCAATGGCTCCGCGAGGGCCGCTTCGGCCACGACTGCGGCAACATCATCCGACACAATGGGCTGCATCAGAACCGGTGGCAGCCGAACCGTCTGCCCTTCAGTCGCCGCTTGGGCGATGCCGCCCACGAACTCGAAGAATTGCGTGGCGCGGACGATCGTGTAAGGAATCGGAGAAGCCTTGATCAGATTTTCTTGAGCCATCTTCGCGCGGAAGTAACCGCTCGCGAGCAGGCGGTCGGTGCCGACGACCGACAACGCCACATGATGGCCGACGCCCGCAGCGGCTTCCGCAGCCAGAAGGTTTCGCCCCGACGTTTCGAAAAACGCCAGGACTGCCTTGTCCTCCCAAGAGGGTGCATTCGCGACATCCACGACCACCGGAGCGCCGGCCAGCGCCTTAGCCAGTCCCTCGCCAGTGACGGTGTTGACACCCGATGATGGTGCTGCCGCCACCACCTCGTGGCCCTGCTGACGAAGGTTCTTTACGACCTTTTTTCCGATGAGTCCGCTGCCGCCGATGACGACGATTTTCATGTTGTTCTCCTGTTTTGATGGTTGCTTATTGCGTGTAGATTCTCGGTGCGCGCGTAGCGACGCCTAACGCTCGAATTAACCGGGCGGGAAGAATTGTATCAAGCCTTCAAGTCTCGCGGATGAAAGACAAGCTGATTCCGCTCCGGTTGAATGAGTTGTTAGATTGTGTTCGTTGCGATCAAACTATCAATGCTTTATTTATGCCCCATCTTTCCAAGTTGCAATCGTGCCATCCAACATAAGCACTCCTCCGATAACACACAATACTATCGCTATTACAGTAAACATAAGAGAACCTAAAGAATCGGTATTATATGATGCTTTCCAACTCAAGACCCCAAAGACGAAGATACCAGCTCCAGCTTTCCCCCCATACTTTCTAATTTTATATTCCTGCTTTTTCAACCCCCTCCTAGCCATGTCTCTGATTTCACTGTTTTCGGAATTTAATAATAGAGGGTCGGCAGCTATCTGCTTCATCTTCTTCTCCGCCTTCTCTTTCTGTTCATCATACCAATCCATCTGTTCATTCGCTTTTTTACGATCATCAACTCTTCCCTTTTCATCAGCTATAAAACGCGGTCTAGGTTTACTCATTTCTTTACTCCATTCAGAGTGAACTTCCACCATGTTCCTTTTGATTTAAATTACCTTACTATACTTTAGGAATCAATATTTTCTCTATAAAGGAAACAATCTAACGCTCGGCATCACCCGCGCCCCTAGACAACGTTCATGAGAGGCAGCGTGATGGGGCGTCGGGTGCATGCCGTTGTTGGGCGGCGTCAAAGGGAGGAAAAACGTTAATTACAGAACCCAGCGCGGTAGCACAGGAGACGAGAACTAGGTCATTAGAGAAAACATCAGATTAGACTACTGGTGCGCCCCACAGATATTAACCTCGACTTCAAACTTGCCCTCATTGTTTTTGGGGTCCGCATCGTTGACGTCGAGTTCGAGAACTCCTGCCGCCTCAGATGTAAACTCTATGTACTTACCGATCTTGTCCCAGCCGGTGTCGTCACCTTGTTCATGGACTCTCCCGATAAGACATCCGTGCGGAAACTCTCGCATATGGTTATAGTTCTGTAGGAAAGAGTTTTCTCTCGCTGATATTCCTTCGGGGCCAGCCGAACCCGCGATAGGGCCAAAACTCACCTCCCCGCTCGCTCGAATCTTCACCTTATCGCCGCGCCTTATGAAGATACGTGTCTCGACAAAGTCATTCACATAATAAGTCTCTGCACTAATGTCCGCCCCGTGGTCCCGTAGATATTCGCCGAAAAGTTCTGGTCGATTTCTCCCAGTCATTTGCCATGATAGATTAATCTGCACTCCAGCCGCTTTGGCTACTGCTTCCGCAAAATCTCCGCAATGATATCCAGGTCTTACAACATTATAGAATCTCAATTTATTGGTGTTCCATCCGTTGATTACCTGTAGAGCCTTTTCATAGCCTGATGGCGTAATGTCATATGTTTTCCGGACGTTCCAGTCACAGTTAGCAATACGGTTCGATTCATCTTCGACATGATTTGAGGTATTCCATCCCTTGTACAGTGTTGTTTGTCCATTGGTTAATCCTATGAAAACATGTCCGAAGGGTTCATACTTGTCGCTCCCCTCGTCAGCATAAATTGTGAGTTGGTAGTTAGAGCCACTCCTAACCTGACAGAACGTGCGGTCGGCAATAACGAAGACAAAAAGGGTGGCAACTATCGCGATAAGTCTTACGACACGACCTTTTCTCATTTTTCACTCCTTACAAGAATTTGTTGAAGCAGCCCAACTACTGTATATGCGGAAGAGTTCCGCATAACACTCCAATTTAGCGTATTAGGCGGATGACTTCCGCCTAATAACGTTATCGGCGGAAGTCCTCAACCAAGCTGAGAGGGCGCTGATGCCACAGCCAAAGCTGCTCGACCTTGTCCGCCACACGATGCGGGTGCGCCACCTCAGCCGGCGAACGGAGGAGGCCTATGTCCACTTCATCAAACATTTTATCCTGTTCCACGGCAAGCGCCACCCGGCGGAGATGGGCGCGGAAGAGATACAGGCGTTCTTAACTCATCTCGCTGTTAAGAAACATGTCGCCGCGTCAACACAGAATCAAGCCTTGAGCGCACTTCTGTTTCTCTACCGTGATGTGCTGCATCAGGAATTACCACGTATAGAGGGCGTGACGCGGGCCCGAAGACCGCATAGGCTGCCGGTCGTTTTCACCAAAGCTGAAACGGCTGCCCTGTTATTGCATTTGTCCGGCGTACCGTTTCTTGTGTGCAGCCTGCTCTATGGCTCTGGTCTGCGGCTGATGGAAACTCTGCGATTGCGCGCTAAGGATTTAGATTTTGAGCGCAACGAAATTACTGTGCGCGACGGCAAAGGCGAGAAAGACCGCATGACCATGCTGCCGCACACAATTAAAGACCAGTTGCGGGCGCAACTCGTAAAAGTAAAATTGCAACACGAAGAAGATCGCAGACGCGGCTTCGGTGAGGTCTGGTTGCCTTACGCCCTGAGCCGGAAATACCCGAACGCCAGCCGTTCTTGGCCTTGGCAGTATGTCTTTCCTCCGGCGCAACTGTCGCGAGCAGAGGAGAACGGGAGCATACGCCGACACCATGCTTCCGAGGCGGCCATTCAGAAGGCCGTTAAATGCGCGCTAGCCGAGGCCGGCATTATTAAGCACGGGAGTTGTCACAGCCTCCGGCACAGCTTCGCCACGCACTTGCTCGAAGATGGATACGACATCAGAACGGTACAAGAACTGCTCGGCCATAAGGACGTGCGGACGACGATGGTTTATACGCATGTCCTCAATCGCGGTGGGCGCGGCGTGCGCAGCCCGCTCGACCTCAATTGAAAATAATAAGGAACAAATATACGAATACGCCGCATCAGCTCGACAGAGCGATGCGGCGTATTCGTGTATTGATACAAGCGTGGGCCGGGCAAGACCGCGCACGCTTGACTTGTCTGAGCCAGCAAACAAGCGGCAACGTCAAGTCGGTTGCGGCCCTGTGCAGCCCGGCCCGAAGAGCGCTTCTTTCTTCATACTGATGATGGGGTAGTTCTCAGCTTCAGCGTTTAGTTCGAGCCAGTCGGCATACTGTTCAGGCAGCGTCGCCTCTGAGAAGATCGCTTCGACCGGACATTCGGGCACACAAGCGTCGCAGTCTATGCAGGTCTGCGGATTGATGTAGAGGCGGTCGGGCAGTTCGTGAAAAGCCTCGACGGGGCAGACCGCAGCGCAGTCTGTGTACTTACAATCAACGCACAACTCCACCACAATATAGGTCATTCGTCCTCTCTCCTTAAGCTCAATTGAGAATTGCGCAAAGCTACTTCGGTTGAATCCGCAGAATGTAACTACAAATCTCGATCTTCGCGTCGGGCGCAACCTCTGTGCCCTCTTCGCGGGGCAGTTCGCGCCCGTTGACGAGCGTCGGGTTGCGGCCCTTCGGCGTGATTAAATACTTGCCGGCGGGGTCGCGCGTCAAGACCGCATGCACGCGACTCACTTCGGGGTCGCCCTTGATCGGCAAATCCACCGAGACGGATTTCGAGCCGCGCCCGATGGTGATCTCAGGTTTTGAGACCGGCACGACCGTCTGGCGCACACCGCCGCGCCAAATCTCAACCGAATAAAGCTCGACGGGGCGCACACTCACGCGCGTCACTTCGCCTTCGGTCGGTTCGGCTTCATCGGCTGGCGTCGTGTCGGGCACGGTGGCTGCGCCGACTTCAGGTTGTTGCGGCTGCGGTCGGGCCGTGACCATCGTGTGCCCGCTCTCGGTCGCGTCCCAGACGGGCTGGACGCGAAACTCGCCCTTGTTCAGTGTGCCGTCAACGCGCAACTCGACGGCGAAGGATTTCGTCGCGAGTTGCGTATGTCCGCTCAACTCACGCGCGCGTTCGGACAAGACGTAAAAGAGTCCTTGTTCAAGCCCGCGCCGCTTCTCGCCCTGCCAATCCTTATCATCTTCGGCGCTCAGATAGACGATGTATTCGGGCGGAATGTAGGTCGGGCCGCCGGGCGGCGTGAACATCTCGCGCTGCATCACGTGCTCGACCTCGCGCGCGATCTTGACGAGAAACTCTTCCCAGACGCGCCGCGGGCGCGCCTGTTCGTCAACGACCGCCAAGGGGTCTTCTTCCACCTCGCCGTCAATCCATCTGCGGATTGAATCAAGTATGCTCACAGTCTTATTGTCACCTCGCGCTTCTTCGCGCCGAACAAATTACCTCAACTTCGTCGCATCAAGCCAGCCCTGATCCGCGCCGTTCGCATCGGCGCGCGGCTCTGCGTGCTCGACGACCTGCACCTCGCACCACTTACCGCTGCATTGCAGCACGCGCACGCGCGACCCGCGCTCGACTTCGCCGATCCTTTGATACGTGCGGCTCGGCCCTGTCCGCAGGTTGACGTTTGTAATCGTCGTCATTTCGCGCCCCGTTTGCAAGTTCGCGTTGGCAGGTGCGTTGTTCGTCGGCTGCGTGGTCGTGGTCGTCGTTGTCGGCCGCGCATGGTTGATGACGTAGGCGCGTACGCCGAGCAGCAGCAACGCGAAGCCGCCGATGAGCAGCAGCACGACAAGCAAGCGATGCAGACGCTCGCCCGCAACAAGCCGATGCAACAGAGGCTCGCGCGGCTCAGCTTGCTGTTGCACTTGGCCGTTGCGCGCTGGGTCAACACGCGCGGGTGTTGCGGCTGTCTGCGTCTGGGCCGGCGCGTTCGTCGCCGTCTGATTGTTTGCCGGCAGCGCGACAGAGAAGGGCACGACGATGCGCGGGTGCGCGTGGGTTGTGCCGCCGCGTTGGGTGCCGGTCACGGGTTGGCTGCCGAGATCGAATTGCGCGGGTTGCGGGCGTGGCGGCAGATCATTTGTGCGTTGGCCGTTGTCAGTCGTAGGCGTGGGCACGCGCGTCTCTTCGCCGGTCGGGAGCGTCAACAAGCGCGTCTGCGGCATCGCCGCGTCGCGCAACTCGGCCCAGAATTCAGGCACGGTTTGATAGCGCTTCGCCGGATTGGTCTCGGTCGCGCGGCGCAGCACACGCAAGACGAAACTCGCCCAAGGCGCGCCCGCCACGTGCGCCGGCAGATCGCTAATTGGTTGCTGCGAGAAACGACGCGGCGCTTCGCCCGTGAGCATCATATAGACGGTCTTGGCAAGCGAGTAGATGTCTGCGGCGGGCGTCAGATGTTCGGGCGCGCTGGTTAGAGCGGCCGTGTCGAGCGGCCCCGTCACGCGCAAAGGATGATGTTCGGGTGCGGCGTAGATTTCTGTGCCGACGCGCGTGATCGCGCCGTCGAGCGCCTCGATCTTGGCGATGCCGAAGTCTGCGATCTTGATCGTCTCGCGGTCGGCCGTCAGCAGAAGATTGTTCGGTTTGATGTCGCGGTGAATCACGCCGCGTTCGTGCGCGTAAGCTAACCCGGCGCAGACCTGTTCGAGATAATGGAGCGCGCGCTCGAGCGGCAGAGGGTTGCGGCGACACATGGTCGCCATGTCGCCGCCGGGCAAGTATTCGAGCACGAGATAGTGAAACGTCAGGCCGGCTAAGTCCAAGGCCGTGCCGTGACCGAGCCGGTTGATGATATTCGGATGGCGCACGCGGTCGAGCGCGACCGCCTCGTTGCGAAAATTTTCGACGAGCGTGTGCTCTAGTTCTGGATCGGTTGCGCCTTGCAGGTTGACGTTGAGCGCCTTGATGACGACCTGCTGTGGCGCACCGGCCGAGGCCGCCACGTCGCGCGCGGCGTAGATTTCAGCGTAGCTGCCGCGCCCCAGACATTCGAGTATGTCGTAGCGCCCGTCGAGCCGTGTCTGTTGGAGCTTTAGTTCACTCATTCAAGTGGGGCAAAATTGCAACTCTAAAAATAACAGTTTCATTGTGACGGCGCGGGCGTGGGCGTCGCTAAGCCGTTCACGCCATTTTGCTGTTGAAATACTTCATCGAGATCGCGCGCGGCCCTATCAATGGCCGCCGGGTCTTTAGATTTCAAAGCTGCTGCGGCCGTTGCAATCCGCGTCTCAATCCGCAACGAATCACGGTTGTTCGCCGACCCTTGATTTTGCGTCATCAACTGGATCGCCTTCTCAAACTTATTCAGCGCATCCTGCGGCTTACCCGTCAACAGGAGGGCGCGGCCATACAAGTAGAGAAATCTCGGATCGCTCGCTTGCGGGTCTTGATGTAGCTCTTGACCGGCGAACTGTTGCACCAGCGCGCCCGGATTTGCGTCCACCGCGCGGCGCTGTCGTTCAAAATCAGCATCGGGATTGTCCGGCGTCGGCTGACTGACGGTGTTCGCGTTCTGACTGTTGTCAAAGACCGCGCGCGCCTTCTGATAACGTATCCCGCCATAGAAGGCGAGCGCCGCAGCAGCCAAGACGAATAGCAGCACGCCGAACCAATGACCGGCCCGCCCGACCGGACTGCGCGCCTCAGCGACACGCGGATTGTTGTTTGCCATTGGGTGCTTCTGCTCATCAGCTTGTGGCGCGGGCACGACGACGCGCGAGTTACTGCCCGTGCCTGCGTTGGCGAAAGGGCGTTGCAACAGGGGCGCGGCATTCGCGCCGTCGGCTGCGGCCGCACTTGCACGACGCGCGCGCGCGCCTTGAATCGTGCGCTCTTCATCTTCGGCCGATGTGGCCGTTGCTTGCGTTGCCGCGTCCGGCGCGGTGCGCGCGCGCGCGCCGATGCGGACGGCGACGGCCGTTAGATTGTCCTCCGCGCCGCGTTCGTAGCAGCGCCGTTTCATCTCGGCGCATGCGGCTTCGAGCGTGGGCGCGCTCTGCAATAGCTCGCTCAATTCTTTGTCTGGAATGTGGCGCGTGATGCCGTCGGAGCAGAGCAGGAAGACAGTGCCGTCTTCGACCTCTCTAGTCTTCATGTCCACTTCAACCGTCGCTTCCGCGCCGAGCGCGCGGCTGATCACGTTGCGACTCGGATGATTGGCGGCCTGCTCGGCCGTCATCCGCCCGGCACGTACCTCTTCTTCGACGACAGAATGATCTTCGGTCTCGCGGTGCAGCGTGCCGTCGGACGCGAGGCGATAGAGACGCGAGTCGCCGACGTGGCCGAAGGTCGCGCGCCGGCCGTCCAAATGGAGCGCAACGATGGTCGTGGCCATCATCGCAAAGTGGCGCTGCTCGTGTGCGAGTTGATAGATCGAGGCATTGGCGCGTTGGATGGCCAACTCCATCAAGTCCTCTATGTCGTCGCCGGTCTTGTGATGGCGAAACGCTTCGTCCAACACGTCCACGGCCGTCTGCGATGCAACCTCGCCGGCCTCCGCGCCGCCCACGCCATCGGCGACGGCGAAGATGCGCCGCGCCGCGTCGAGCAAATAAGAATCTTCGTTGAGCGGTCGTTTCTCGCTTAGCCCGCGATCCGAGACGGCCGCAGTCTCCAACGCCACTTCAGCAGTTTGCTCACTCATCTCCGTTTTTCGCTCTCAGCTTATTACCCTCTGCTCTCTGCTTTCACTCAACCGCAGAAGGTGTTGTGTATTCACTCTCAGTACGTGTCGGGGTCAGCGTTGCACGCGCGGGCACGGCGGCCGTGTCGCGTGCGTTGCGATGCGAGAAGGCCATCAACATGCCGAGCATAGCGAAGCTCGTGATCAGACTGAAGCCGCCATGACTGACGAAGGGCAAAGTGATGCCGGTCATCGGCAGCGCGCGCGTGATACCGCCCATGTTGACGAGCGCTTGAAATCCGATGAAGGCAGTCAATCCGGCGGCGCACAGCTTGGTGAACATATCGCGCGCGTCGAGCGAAGTGCGCACGCCCGCGCTGACCAAGACGATCATCGTGAGGATGACGATTGCGCCGCCCGTCAAGCCAAGTTCTTCGGCAATCGCCGCGTAGATGTAGTCGGAATCGGCGACCGGAATCACTTCCGAAAAGCCGAGACCGAGACCGCGCCCCGTCGTCTTGCCCGACGCGATGCCAAAGGTCGCTTGCGCCGGTTGAAAGGCGATGCGGTCGAACCACACGTCCACGTTGACCGCGTGCTGCATCGCCTCGCTCTCGGCTGCGAGTTCCTTCAACTTCGGATCGTGGGCCAACTCTTCTTCGTAATCCTTCTTCCACCACCAGACGTTGGGCGGCGGCGGATCGAAGCCGTCGAGCCAGAGATGGAAACGCTGTTGTATGCGCGCGGGCAAAGCCGTAGCGACGGGGCGCGCGAGCGTCGGCAGGAACGGCACTTTCTCTTGCACGTCCAATGGGAGCGCGCCGACCACAAGGATCGAGATGACGAGCGCGACCGAGCCGACGAAGAGAAGCAACTGCGGCCAACGGCGCACCGCGACGAGATAGAGCACCGCATACGCGCCGCTAAAGACGAGCATCTGCCCGAAGTCTTTCAACGCGAAGAAGGGGATGAACGGAATGACCGCCATCGCCAGCAACGGAATGACCGCTTGTGCGCGCGGCAAGCCCCAATAAGTTTTGGCGAGGTCGCGGTAGTAGGCCGTTAAAATCCCTGCGAAGCCCAAGAGGAAGGGAATCTTCGATGGTTCCCAAGGCGTCATGTTACCGAGCGCCTTGCCCGCGCTTGACGTGACGACCGCCGCCGAGAGCGGTACAAGCGTCAAGAGCACGATGATGAAACTGTGGCGCTGCACCCAGTTCAGAAAATCATCGCGCACGCAACATGAATAAGCGAACACGAACGCCGCGAAGGCCAAGAGCGGAATCCATGTACGTCCCGACGTCAGCACGCTGCGCGCGTTGACGGTTGATTCGTGCGCTTCGGCTTGTTGTTCGAGCATGGCCTCGGCCTGCTGCGGGTCGGTCGGCAAGCCCATCAACTGCTTCTTCGCCGCGTCGTAGTTCTGATTGATGAAGCGCAGGCGCAACACCTGCGTCTTCGCGGCGCGCGCCTCAGCTTTGTTACGCGAGTTGTATTCGGGATCGCTGTAGAGCCTGTACTGCACGAGTAGCCCGACGGAGAAGAGCAGGATCGCCGCCGTGTAAAGCGTCCAATTACCTGCGAATTGTTTCGCGCGCGCGAGCCAGAACAGGATGGCGATGACGGGCACGTACAAGAGAATGTCGCGCACAGCGCTGGCAACCGGCGGTTGATAACCACGCAATAGAGCCGCGCGCGTGACCGCAACGTAGCCGGCTATCTCGAAGCCGACGATCACCAAGATGGCGAGCAGATGTGATGAAGCGCGATTCTTCATAATTACATTGCTAAGAACTTAACCACGAAATCAAATGAAGAGACACAAAGCTGCATAGCTACGGGCTGCGCGTCGGCGCGGCGCGCGGCGTCGCTTTAGGGCGCGGCGTTGCGAGCGGCGTCTGTTTCGGTTGTGGCGTCGCAGACTGTGCAGGTCGCTGCTGAGCCTGTGGCGCGCGCTGTTGTTGCTGTTGTGCGCTCGGTTGAGCTTGCGTATTGCCGAGCAAGCCGAGGTCGCGGGCTTTCAAGACGAGTGCGGCGGCGACGGGGGCGGCGGCTTTCGCGCCGTAGCCGCCGCCTTCGATGATGACAGCGATGGCGAGTTGCGGATAATCGAGCGGCGCGACGCAGAGAAACCAACTGTCCACGCGCTTGTGCTCGTGATCAATCACAACCTCTTCATACTCGCGGATGATATTGCCTTTCCGATCACGCTCGTATTTTTTAACCTTCTTTGGTTCGCCGGTCTTTGGATCGTAAACGGGCACTTCCTTCTCGGCTGTGCCGGTCTTGCCGCCGGTCAGCAGTCCCTGTGCCGTGATCGGCGCAAAGACAGATGTGGCTGTGCCCGAAGGCCCTTGCGTCACAAGGCCCATCATGCGCCGAATCTGCGCGGCTTGCTCGGGCCGCAACACTTGATTGAAGACGGCGGGTGGTTGATTGAACTCGATCTTCGGTTTCATCAGACGCCCTTGCAGGTTCGCCACCGTCGCCGCGACCATCGCCATCTGCAAAGGCGTCATCTGCCCCGCATAACCTTGCCCGAAACCTTCGAGCGCCAGATCGTAAGTCCGCATCTTAGGATTCGTCACGATGGCCGATTCGGACGGCGCGAGCGCACGCGCAACCGTTGGGCTGCTCGTGTTCCAGATGTCGGGCCGCCGTCGCCCCTTCGTCGTATCAGCCGGATCATCATACGTGCCGATGCCGAGTAGTTGCGCCGCTTGCTTCAAACGCGCCGGGCCGAGCTTGACGGCCATCTGCGCGAAGAACTGATTGCAGGAGACTTCATAAGCAGTATCAATCGGGATGTGCCCATGCACTTCGCCTGTGCCACCGTTATCGAAGATGGGCGGCGAGCCGGGCGAGGCGACATAGCCTGCGGCTGTGCAGGTGAACTGCGAGTCTTGCATGTTGCTGAGAAACGCGGCGATGCTGACGACTGTCTTGAAGGTTGAGCCGGGAATGTAGTAAGCGCGCAAAGCACGATTGACGAGCGGGCGGTCGCGCTCGTTGGCATCCAAGCGAATCCAGTTGGCTTCGTCCTGCACCTCTTCGATGGAGTATGAAGGATTGCTGTACATCGCCAGCACTTCGCCCGTCTGCGGGTTAAGTACGACGACAGCGCCGTGCCGGTCGCGCAACTGTTCGACGGCCGTCTTCTGCATGTCGCGATCAATCGTCAAGCGCACGTCCAGATTAGCGGGCTGTTTGATGTCGTGGTTGAGCGCAAGATCAATCGCTTCGGGTGCGTTGTTGCTTTGAATGCCGAAGAGCGCGCGTTCGAGTCCGGGGTCGCCGCGATCCGAGCCGAACAGTTGCGCCATCTCGTGGTCGAGCGGATAGGCGCGCACGATCTCGCCGTTCGGGCCGCGTGTGTAGAGCGCGAGCGCGTTCTCAAGTTTGCCACTGCGATCCAGAATCCAGCCGCGCAAGGTTGACTCTGCGAGCCGGCGATTACGCAAGTCTTTGTAGTTCAACTCCTCGAACCGCTCGTTGCGCTCGGCCGCGTACTGCGCCCAGTAAAGATGAAAGCCGAAGACGGCGAGCGCGAGCAGGATGAAGAACCAGCGCAGCCAATAGAGGCCGCGATTAGTCGTCGTCACGCCGAGCCGTTGGCGCACTTCGGTCGGCAAGTCAGCCGGCGCGACCGCCGCCAGGGTCGAGCGCCTGCGCCGCATCCCGCGCACTAGAGACAGCGCCAGCCACACCGCCAACAACCCCAGCCCCGCCGTATAGACGAGACTCAACAACGCCGGTTCTCGTTCAGGAATAGCCATAAGAACTGTGACGAGCGATGAGTGACAAGTGACGAGTGATAAGTTAAAGACTTGTCCTAGCTCGTCACTTGTCATTCATCACTCCTTCGTAAACCTTATCTCGACATCGCCGAAGCCGACGACATCGCCCTCTTCGATCTGGCGCGCTTCACCGTAGGCGATGCGGCGGCCGTTGATGTATGTGCCGTTGGTCGAACCCGTGTCTGAAACCAAGAGCGTGCCTTCGCGGTTGAGCATGAGCGCGGCGTGAATCTTCGAGACGCTCGCGTGATCCAGATGCAAGTCGCTATCGGTGGCGCGCCCGACAGTCAGACGCCGCCCGCCCGGCTGCAAGCGCAACTGCGCTTCGTGAGTATCGTCCGGCGTGGTGACGCGCGCGCTCAAGAGCACGTCGTGCGATTTGATGTCAGCCTTCGGCACGTCCACAGCCGTCAGCCCTTCGGCTTCGCGTTGCCGCGCTTCGTCTTCCAGCTTCAGATCATCTTCAAAGTCGCCGTAAGTCGGATCAACTGCGATGCCGGTTGTGAAGATGTCCACGACGGTCTCGATCTCGACAGGCGCGAGGGTGCGCAGGCGATGATCGTTGATGTGATCAATCGCCGCGGCCAAGACCTCATGCTCCAACTCCTTGATTGTGTCGGGCGGCGCTTCCGAGTGCGTGCCCCATTCGACCTTGAGTTTGAGATGATGCGGCGCGATGCGCCCGCGCTTCGGGTCGTCGCGCACGCGCTCGTCAAGCAAACGGTTCATGCGTTCGATCAGGCGCGTGGTGGTAAAACCCGTCTGCGTCTCAAGCTGGCGGCCGAGTTTGCGATCCACGACCGCACCGACACGGTCGAGCACGCGCCGGAACAGGCGCTCGACGAGAGCTTCGTCGCGCCCTGTGCCGCCCGTTTTCTGCTCTGCTTTATCGCTCATGCAAATCTATACGTCTCCGGCTGATCGAGGTTCATAAGAGCAAACTCTGAGCGCCGATGAGCCGCGCGCGTCTGTCGAGACGACACGTAGGGGAGGATGATACTTTCGCTGGCTGGCGCTGGCACTATTCTAGCCGAAAGGCGCGGCGCGAGAGAAGAAGCGCGCAGGAAAAGTTAAGTCAGTCCCGCCTGCGCTAGCGGGCGGGTTTTGCCGCAGCGACTACCCGCCCGCTAGCGCGGGTGGGACTGACCTGCTTGTGTGCGGAGACGGCAGGCTGATGTTCAGGTAACAGAATATGCGATATATTGTGGGCCATCCTCCTCAAATTGCTCGGCAAGCGTAGCAAGATGCGACGACTTAGTTGGCAACAGTGGTTGGTGGCGTTGGCGTTTCTGCTGGCGTTATCTGTCACCGCTCTCTTTGGGCTGCGGACGGTGCGCCGTGCGATCTACTGGCATAGTCATCGTGATGAGCCGATCCGTCCATGGATGAGCGTGCCTTACGTCGCGCACTCTTATCGTGTGCCGCCGCACCTACTCTACAAAGCCATCGGCCTAACACCCGTCCCGCACGACCGGCGACCACTCCGATTGATCGCACGCGAACAGAACCGACCAGTTGAACAACTGATCGTAGAATTGCAAGAGGCAATCGTTCACGCGCGTCAATCCTTTCCCCCTCCGCCCTCGGCCGCGCCGCCACCGCACGGAGGCACACCGCCGTGAACTTCAACGACTACTTTCTGAGCATGCTCGGAATGTACGGTGCGCCCGCGCTGTTCGTCGTCCTGCTCGTCGGGTCGGTCGGTCTGCCCATACCTGCGACATTGCTACTGCTCGCCGCCGGTTCGTTTGTCGAGCAAGGTGAACTGGGCTTATGGCCTGTGCTCGTGCTGGCATGCGCAGGCGCGATCATCGGCGATAACCTCGGCTATGCGTTGGGGCGCTGGGGCGGACAACATGCGGCGCAAAGAGTCAGCCGACTGGCCGGCGGTGAACGGCGACTCAAACGCGCGGAGCATTGGTTGCGCCGTTGGGAAGGTGCAGGTGTGTTCCTGACTCGTTGGTTGTTTACGCCGCTCGGCCCACTTGTCAATCTAACGAGCGGCGCGACGCGCTATCCTTGGCCGCGCTTTCTGCTCTACGACATACTCGGCGAAGCTCTGTGGGTTGCTCTGTATGTCCTGCTCGGCAAATTCTTCAGTGGCAGCGTACAAGTGGTGAGCGAGTTCTTTGGTGATTTCACTTGGATGATCGTCGGGCTGCTGTTCGTCTTTATTTTGGGCTGGCAGCTTGTGCGGCTCTTGCGTACGCCAACTCAAGCGGAAACGAAAGCGAAGGCTTCGAGCCAACTGCTTGACAGCGCGTCTTGATGGTTCAGCCGGGAAAGACCAGAGTTACGAGGGTGATAATGAACGCGGTGATGAGCGCGCGCCGGTTGATCTGGCGCGCTTTGGTGCGCAGTTTGGCGGCCAATTTTTCGTCTGCGATGCGCCGCTCGCCGTCGTCCATGTTGCACATGCCGCGCGCCGCCAGCGCGATGCAAGTCCGCTCGCGCGCTTGAAACAGACCCAAGCCGGCCATCCAGATGGGAAAGAAGACCGCGAGCCGCGCCGGGCGCGGTGCGCCCAAGACGACCAACCCGAACGCCAGCCCGACGCCGACCGTCAAAGCAACGATGCCCATCAATCTGCGTTTGCGCTGCTCGCGCGGGCCGAGATTGATCGCATTGCTCTGTGTGCTGGTCGAGGTCACGTCTTAATTGCCTCTGAGCGTCGCTAAAGGTTGACCGCTCGTGACGCGGTCGCCGACTTTCGCGCTGATGACGCGGACAGTGCCAGCAGATGTGGCCGTGGCCATGACGGTCTGCTCGCGCACGACGGGCGGTAGGGTTGCGCTCGGTTGGCGCGCGGCCAAAAGTCCCGTGTCCGCCTGCCGCGCCGCTTGCTGTGCTTGTTGCAGACGCTGTTGCGCACGATCATAGAGCGCGCGCTCGCCGTCGAGTTCGGCTTGCGATGCCTGACCCGCAGCGACCAGAGGCGTGAGTCGTTGCACCTCAGCCTCGTGGCGCACGACCTCTGCACGCGCCGCTTCGATCTCGGCCTGCGAGGCTCTGACGTTATTCGCCGCACGCGACTCTGCGCTCTCGCCCGCGCTCGGCTGAGCGACGGGCGGCTGTGGCGCGACGGCGATCTCGATGATCGGCGTGCCCGCGTCAACGCGCGTGCCCTCGCTCACAAGCACACGGCGCACCACGCCCGCGGCCGGTGCGTTGACGACGATGATGTCGCCTGTCTGTTCGTCCGCTTGCGGCGAACGACACGCCGCTAACGCGATGCAAGCGAAGATGGAGAGGGCGGAGAACGCGCACGCTTTGAGTTGTTGCCGGGAGCACGCTGAATGCTTCACACGTTGTGCCTCATGGACGATTGTTGATGTTTGTCGCGGCGTTGGGCGCAAGCGTGCGCGTCGTGGTCTCTGTGCCGAGCGTGTCAGCGTCAAGCGTGCGCTGTTCGAGTTGGCGCGTGTCTGTGCGCACGGCGACGTGATTGACTTCGAGTGTGTTGCCGGTGGCGCGTTGGAAATCAGAGATGGCTTTGTTGAGATCGGTCTGCGCTTGCAGTTCGTTGGCCCGCGCGCTCAGTAACTCTGTCTGCCGTTGCAGAACGAGAAAGACTGTCGTCGTGCCCGCGCGAAACTGGCGCTGCTCGCTGGCATATTGTTGCTCGGCTGACGAGCGCGCGGCGGCCGCCGCCGCGCGCCGCGCTTCGGCTGAGCGCACCGCTTGCAAAGTGTTGCGCACGTCTGCCTCGATGATCTGTTCGGTCTGCGCGAGTTGATCTTTGAGCTGATGACCTTGCGCGAGCGTCCGGCCAAGGTTTGCTTCCGCCGTACGATTGCGCAAAGGCAGCGAGATGGTCACGCCGATCCGCGCCGTCGGGTAGCGTTGCTCAAGCAGGTTGCGTAGAGATTGCGTGTAACCGCCAATCAGTTGCGGCGCAACCGTCGTGGTCGTGGACGTGACCGTGAGCGGCGGCAGCCCGGCGAGCGCCGATAATTGGTTGACGCGATCAGTGAGCACAAGAGTTGAGCTGGTCGAAGAGTTCTGACTGGGCACCACGAGCCGGCCCGCGAGACCGTCTGAGGTGTACGTGCCGACGAGATTGATCTGCGGTTTGGTCAGGTCGCGGAAATAACGCACGTCGAGTTGATTGATGTCCGCGTTCGTTCGGAGTTGCGCAAGTTCGGGCCGGCTGGCGAGCGCGGACTGAACGGCTTGCTCAAGCGGCACGCGCGGCGCTTCCAAATTAACCGGCGTGATAGGCGTCAACGCGCGACCCCACATTGCGTCGAGCCGATTGGGCAGCATCAGCGTCTTCAAAGTGTTTTCGGCCCGCGTGACCGCTTGCTGCGCGGTATAGACGTTCTGCTCGAAGGTCGTCACCTGCGTGGTCGCCGCCACGATGTCAATCGGCGCGAGCACGCCTTGTTGGACGAGGCGTTGATTACTCTCGACCTGCAAGCGCGCTTGCTTGACGGCGTCGATCTGAACTTGCAGGTTGCGCAAAGCGAAGACCAAATCCCAGTAAGCCTGCTCGACCTGTGTGATCACGTCAATCACTTGCTGCCGAAACTGCGCGTCGGTGAGCGAGAGATTTTTCTTCGCCACTTCGATCCCGTGGCGATTCGCGTCGAAGCGCAAGCCCCGCAAGAGCGGTTGCGTGTAAGTGAACGTGAACGCGGTGGGAAATTGCGGATTGAGGCGCACGTTCTGATTGGTCGTCGTTAAGCGCGTCGAAGAAAAATCGAATTGATAAGAGCCGCCCGCGATGGGCGAGAAGCCGCCCAAGCGCGCCGAGCCGGTCTCGTCAACTTGTGTGACCGCACCGCGCGTGCCGCCGCCGCCGATGGATGAACTGGTCGGCGTCGTGCTGCGCTCATAGTAGTCTTCGGAGGAGAAGAGCGGATCATAGACGCCGTGGGCTGCCAATAGATTGAACTCGGCGATCTGCACGTTGATCCGCGATTCGTCAATGTCGTTGCTGTTCTTGAGCGCGAGTGCAATCGCATCGTTCAAGGCGAGCGGCAACTGATCGTTGACGTTGACGCCGACGCGGTCGGGCGCGGGCAGCGGGCGCGCGGGCGCTTGATAGTTGGGCGCGACGGGCGGCGGCTCAGGCGGCAACTGCGCGGGCGCGATAGGCGACGTGCCGACGTTCTGGCCGGGCGCAAGCGGCACACCTGTTTGGCCCGTGCCGGTCGTTGTCGTGGTGGGTGCGCCTTGCTGCGGCGCGGCTGTGCCAACCGGATTCGCGGTTGTGGGTAAGCCGCTAGTTGGGTTCGTCGGGTTTTGAATCTGCGGCGTGGTTGGGCGCGGCCCTTGTGTGTTGGGCGTTGTCTGCTGCTGTTGTTGCTGCGGCACGGGCTGCGGCTGCGTGCTCTGCTGCGCCTCGTTGCCGGGTCGCACGGTCGAACCAGCCGCGTTGGGCGGAAGCTGTTGTTGCGTGTTCGTGCCTGCGGGTGGCGACTGGGGCGATGGTGAAGCTGTCGGCGTCGGCGCGGTCGTCGGCGTCGGCTGTGGCGACTCTTGCGCCGCGACACAGAGGGGCGCGCAGAGCAATAGCAGACCGAAGAGAGCGTAGCTGAGTTTAGATCGAAGCATCTGTGGCCAACTCTTTCTTACGTTGCGTGTCGTGCTTGGCATCACGTCAATCACCCGAAGCTTGATCCGCATACTTATCCTTCCGAGGTCGCGCCGGGCGCGGCTCGGGTTGTTTGCGCGTGCGCGTGAAAAGATGCGCGAAGGCCGTCCAACCGCCCGCGAAGCGTCGGCGCACGCCACCGGCGAATGTGCTGTAATGCGTGCCAACGTAGCTCCACACACGCGATTCGCTCGCGTCCTCGAAGAGCGAATAGAAGACGGGCACAGCCAAGAGCGTCAGGAGCAGACAGAGCGATTGCCCGCCGACGACTAACACGCCGATTGAACGGTTGGTCGCTGCGCCTGCGCCACGCCCGACGATGAGCGGGATCATGCCGGCGACGAGCGCGATGGTCGTCATCAAGATCGGGCGCAGACGGTCGCGGTTGGCTTGAATGATCGCGCTGTAACGCTCCATGCCGTGCGCCCGCAGATCGTTCGTGTGGGAGATTTGCAGGATCGCGTTCTTCTTGACGATGCCGAAGAGCACGAGGATGCCGAGCGCCGAGAAGATGTTGAGCTTCTGCCCGGCGATGAAGGTCGAGAGCAACGCAAAGGGGATCGCGAGCGGCAGCGTCAACAAGATCGTGACAGGGTGGATGAACGATTCAAACTGCGCCGCGAGCACAAGGTACATGAAGATGAACGACAAGATGAAGGCGAGCATGAAATAGTAGTTCGCCTGACCCAACTGTTTCGATTGTCCGGTTACGCCGGTCGTGTAGCCTTGCTCCATGCCGAGTTGCGCGGCGGCCGTTTGCAGCGCCTTGAGCGCCTCAGCCTCCGATCCACTCGGTGCAACGGAGGCCGTGATCGTCACTTGCCTCTGCCGGTTGATGCGATCAATCGAGGACGGCGCAGTTGCGTCTTCAAGCCGGACGACTTTGGCGAGTTCAATCGTTCCGCCCTTAGACGAAGGCACGGTCAACTGACTAAGCAAGTCTGTGTTCTCCCGGAACGGCTCGCTTGCCATTAAGACGACATCATATTGATCAGAGCCTTCGCTGTAGGTCGTCACCTTCGAGCCGGCCACCATCGTGCTGAGAGTTTGGGCCACGTCGCCCGCGCGCACGCCTAAGTCAGCCGCGCGTTGCCGATCAATATAGACGCGTGTCTCAGGGTTGCCGAGCACGAGCGAGCGGTCGGCGTCGAGGATGTTCGGATTGCCTTTGATCTTCTCAAGCAAAGCCTTTGAATACTCGTCAAGTTTTTGCAGGTCTGGGCCGGTGATGTAGAAGGCGAGCGCGGAAGTGCGCCCGCCGCCAATCGCGCCGGAGATGGACGAATAAGGCGATGCGCCGATGACCAATTCTTTGGGATAACGCTTTGCGAGTTGACGTATGCGCTGAATGATGTCGGTTTGCGAGAGCGCACGTTGATTAATTGGTTTCAACCGCACGTTGATGCTGCCGGTATTGGGCGAAGCCGAGCCGCCGAAGCCTGCAATGGCGAGCGTCGCTTCGACGCCGGGAATCTGTTCGCGTATGTCGCGCGCAAGGTGATCGAGCACAGACTGCGTCGCCGGAAGGCTCGTGCCTTGGGGCGCGCGCAAGGAGACTTGCAAAGACGATTCGTCTTCGTCAGGCAACAAGTTGATCCCCACGAGCTTGTACATCGGATAGATCGAGATGATGACCAACAAACTGACCAACCCGACCACCCAGCGGTGCGCCATTGACCATTCGAGCAGCCACTTGTAAGTGCGATCAATCGGGCGATAGAAGCGCGACTCTTTCGACGATTGTTCGTGCGCCTTCTCAGCATGTTCTTCGGGCTGCTCATCATCCGGCCCAGTGCCTTTGCCTGACGCCGCGAAAGCGACGGGGCCGGCGGGCAGCGGTTCTTCTTTCTTCGTCTTGATCCAGCGCGCCGCGAGCATCGGCGTTAAGGTGAACGAGACGAGGAGCGAGACGGCGATGGCGGCGGCTGAGGTCAGACCAAACGACGACATGAAGCGCCCGACAAGTCCGCCCATGAAGCCGACGGGCAGGAAGACCGCGAGCAAGCTCAAGGTCGTGGCGAGCACGGCCAGCCCGATCTCGCGCGTGCCTTCAATCGCCGCTTGAAACGGGTGCATCCCTTTCTCTTCGACGAAGCGATAGATGTTCTCCAGCACGACAATCGCGTCGTCAATCACGATGCCGACCATCAAGGTCAAGGCGAGCATCGTCATTTGATTGAGCGTATAGCCGAACGCGGCGAGGAAGGCGAAGGCAGCGATGATCGAAGTCGGGATCGCAATCGCTGAAATGATCGTCGAGCGGAAATTCCACAAGAAGATAAAGACGACGAGCGCGGCTAAGAGGCCGCCGATAATCAAGTGCTCCTCAATCGCGTGCAGCGAGTTTTCGATGAACTCGGATTGATCGCGGATGATGGCGAACTTGAGATCGTGCGGCAAAGTCGGGATGACCTCGTTCATACGCTGCTTGACGGCGTTGATGACCTGTATGGTGTTTGCGCCGGATTGCTTGCGGATCGCCAGCGTGACGGCCGCGCCGCCGTTCAAGCTTGAGATCGAACTGGGGTCAACGCCGCTATCTTCCACCGAACCGATGTCGCTGATCTTAACCGAATAGTTGTTCTTATTAGCGACGACAAGGTCGTTGAACTCTTCGACCTTCGACACGCGACTCATCGTGCGCAGCGTCACGGTCTTTGCGCCTTCGTTGACGCGCCCGCCCGGCAGTTCCAGATTCTGCGCCCGCAGAGCGTTCGCCACGTCAACGGTCGAGAGATTGTAGGCGCGCAGTTTCGCTGGATCGAGATGGATGTTGATCTGGCGCAGGCGCGCGCCGTAGATGAAGATGTCGCCGACGCCGTAAGCCGATTGCAGCCGCTTGTTGATCTGATTGTTGGCGATGTCGGTCAACTGCAAGACGGAGTACGGCCCCGTCATCGAGTAGAGCAGGATGGGCGTCGCGTCCGGATCGGATTTTTGGATGATCGGCGGATCGGCTGTGGTCGGCAGGCGATTGAGGACGGTATTGACCTTGTCGCGCACCTCCTGCGTGGCCACGTCCGGGTCTTTCGAGAGATCGAAGCTGATCGTGATGGATGAACGGCCGGTGCTGGAAGACGAACGCAACTCGTCAATGCCGGTCGCGGTGTTGACCGCGCCTTCGAGCACGTCCGTCACTTCGGTCTCCATCTCCTGCGGCGCAGCCCCCGTGTTGGTTGTCGTCACGGAGACGGTCGGAATGTCGATCTTCGGAAAGCGATCCACGCCGAGCGTGAAGAAAGAGAAGCCACCGATGACCGTCAACGCCAAGATGATCACGGTGGCGAAGACGGGCCGGCGGACGCAAATCTCTGCTAATTTCTGCATAATAAGTTCAATCTCCAATGCCCGATGTCCAATGTCTAATGTCGCTTTCGACGTTGGACATTGGACCTGGGGCTTTGGACTTATTGCTGCTGCACCTTCGCGCCCTCGTAGAGTTGTTGCAAGTTGCTCGTCGCGACCACCTCATCGCCCTGCACGCCGGAGAGAATCTGCAACCAGCCGTTCTCTTCATCACCGATTTGCACGATACGCAGGTGCGCCGTGCCGTTTTGCAGCACGAAGGCGCGATACGAGTTGGTGTTCTGATCATTAAAGACTGCTTCGCGGGGCACGAAGACGCTCTGACTGCCGCCGGGCAGAGTAATGCGCGCGGTGGCAAACATACCTGAGCGAAGCGCGTTGTCGGGATTGTCAACTTCAGCCTCGACCATGACCGAGCGCGACGTAGGATCAACCGCTGGATTGATCGCCGAGACGCGGCCCGCAAATTTTCGATCTGGATAAGCGTCAACCGAGAGCGATACGGCCATGCCGACGTGCACCTTCGGTGCGTCGCCTTCCGGCACTTGCAGTTGCAGCTTGAGCGGGTTGGTCAACAGGATCGTGGCGATGACTGAAGCGGTCGTCACGTACTCGCCGACGGCGATGGGGCGCGCACTGACGTAGCCCGGATACGGCGCGCGTATGGTCGTGTCGGCTACGGCCTTCTCTGCGATGGCCACTTGCGCGCGGGTGCCTTCGAGCGCGGCCTGCGCCGTCTGGATCGCTTGATTGTTCTGGCGCGCGCCGTTGACGGCCATCTCCATCTGTTGGCGTGCGTTATTCGCCTGCGCCCGTGCCGTGTCGGCCTGCGTGCGATACTGATCATAGACGCTGCGCGCCACGTCGCCCGTCTCGACCAGATTGGCATAACGGCGGGCGTTGGCTTCGGCGAGTTGTTGTTGCGCAAGGGCCGCTTGATAGGCCGCCGCCGCCGCTCTCACTTCTGGGATCGCACTTGCGTCGAAGCGGCCGTTCGGGCCGAGACCGAGCCGCGCTTCGGCTTGGCGCACGGCCGCAGCGGCCTGCTGCGCGCCGGCCTGTGCCTGTTGCAGCCGCAGCCGCGCGTCCTTTTCATTCAGCCGTGCGATGACATCGCCCCGATGCACGAACGCGCCGGCGCTGACCGGCGTGTATGCGACCTGACCTGAAGTCTGCGGCGCGACGTCGGAGGTCTCATTAGCCGCGAGGCTGCCGGTGGCTTCGATGGTCGAAGGTACTTCGCGCACGGTGGCGCGGGCCGTTGTGACTGCGACGGGCGGCGCTTCCGCCGCCTGCGCTGCGCCCGACTGCCCCTGTCTGGTTTGTTTGACCTGAGTTGTATCAGTCCGCGAACAAGCAGAGGGCAACAACAAGGCGCAGAGCAGCGCACCTCCGGCGATTAAAGGCGTGGATAATTTATGTGCGAGAGAAGATGGCATAAGTACGAAACGTTTCCCTGTTACTTCAATAAAAGACGTTGGTTAATTGCGCCCGGTTACAGTTTTCTGCTTACGATAAAATATCAAGTGCGCCCGCCGCAGCAGAGGCGCGCGCCCGCTCTGCCGGTTACATCATTGGGGAAATGGAAATAGAATTATAGCTGGTAAACGGGCGCGGGAATAGTTATCTTGCGAATATCCTGTGATCAATTTCTTTCAGAAGTGATGCGAAAAGGGTGGAGCGCATGGACGACGAACTGAGCGCGCGCACGGAGAAGCTACGTGAAGCTTTTCAACTTGGGCCGGACACAGAGTTGCTGTCATCAGACACGGCGGCTCCTGAACTACCGTCGGAGTTGATTGCGCGGCTCGCGCGGTTCCACATCGAATGGCATATCATTCCGGCAGACACGGTCGTGCCCTTCGACGATCAATATGTGGCGCGTTTCTATCGTATGGCTCCGCGCGAGTTTGCGCACCCGCGCGATCATGCGCCCAGTTACCGCGAGGTGCTCGCCAAAGGGCACGCGAAACATCAAGGCCGCATCGTCGGTGTGGAGACGACGCAGAAGCCGCGCTATCTGCCCGGCAACCGGCAGTTCTACGGCACCCCTTACGGCTTCGACGCCTCTGCCGATCCCTTCGCTTACTACATGGGACGCGCAGGACTGACGAACGCCACACGCTACGCGCACAACTACATCTCGCTCCGCGAATTCGTCCGCGTCGTCAATGAAGACTGGCGCGCGCGCCGGCTGTTGCCGCAAGGTTATCGCCTGACCGTCTGCCCGCCCGCCATCTTCAATTTCATCGGCACGCTCTTTCACCCGGAATGGAGCGAGACCGAAACGCTCGAACTTGGTTTTTATCGAGACGAACAGGGCAACGCCACCTGCTACGCCGTCGGCTGCAACGCGCCCGGCGATTTTTCCTACATCAACGAAGTCGAACTCGAAACCGACTGGACGCTCGCAGGCTTTCGCCTCGCGCTCGTACCCGAATGAGCACGAACTTAATCTCATCGTGCGCGTTGGCGCGCGGCCTCGTAGAGCACGACTGCGAGCGCCGTCGTGACGTTAAGGCTTTCGACGGGCGCGCGCATAGGGATGCGTATGCGCGCAGTTGCCGCGGCCGTCTCATCATCAGTAAGTCCGCCCGCCTCTGCGCCCAAGATGATCGCGCGCGGGCTTGTCCAGTCTATGTCCGTGTGCTTGTCGGCTGCGCGCAAGTCTGTGGCGACTGTGCTGATGCTGTGAGCCTTGCACCACGCAAGCGCATCTTCAAAACGAGCGTTCAACCAGAGCGGCAACCGAAAAGCCGATCCCATTGCCCCGCGCAGCGCCTTCGGCGCGAAGAGATCGGTCGAGTCTGCGGTCGCCACCACGCCGCTCGCGCCGGCCGCCTCCGCCACACGCAGCATCGCGCCCGCGTTCGCCGGATTGTTGATGCGGTGCAGAACGACCACAAGCGGCACGCCTTGTTGCGCCGCCTCGAACGCGCTTCGATCTGCGCGCGGTCTCTGTGCGAGCAGCGCGAGACCTTGCGGACTCTGGGTGTCGGCGACAGACGCAAAGACGCTCTCGCTGACTTCGACGACGCGCGTGTTGGCCTTTCGTAAAGCATCAAGCAAGCGTCCGCCGCGTTCGTCACGCGCAACTCTGTTCGTGTAGAAGGCGACCTCGAATTGCAGTCCCGCGCTTGTCGCTTCTTCAGCCAGACGCACGCCCTCGACGAAGATCAATTCAGGCTCGCGGCCGTCGCGCACCGCGCGTGCGTGTTGGACAAGTGGATTCTGTCGGCTCGTGATCTTCATCCCGCGCGCCTCAAGCGATCTTCAGTTTGCGTTTTTGTGCTGAGCTTCATGCCGCGCCCGTCTGTTCATCAAATTCGATCTCGGCCCAGACGGGCCAGTGATCCGAAACGTGTAGAGGGCGCGCTACACCCCAACGCAGCACGCGCACGTTGCGAACGAACAACCAATCGGCGTGCAAGCGCACTAATCCAGCGCGCCAAGTGGTCGTGCCCGTCGGCATCGGCGTCGTGAAGCCGTGCGCTTCGAGCAGGCGGCGCATGCCAGCGCGCGATTTCGGAAAGAGCGTGTTGAAGTCGCCGAGTAGAACAATAGGCTCATCGCGCCGCGCTGCACATTCAGCTAACACCGCCTCGTGTTGGGCCAGTTGCTCCGCGAGGTTCGCGTGCGGATCAATGTGCGTGTTGAAGATGTGCAACTGCTGGCCCGCAAGCTTGATTCTAGCTGCGAGCGCCAGACGCGGCCGCCAAGCGCACTCAGTCCAAGGCAGTTCGACGCGCCGCGCTTCATTGAGCGGAAAACGACTCAACAACGCGACGCCCGTGTCGCCCGGATCGTCCACGCCGATCCGTTCTTCAAAATCGAGATACCACTGTCGCGCCTTCGGTTCTTCACCGGGCGGAATCTGCATCGCCGCGTGTGCGTAGTGCATCTCAAGCGTGCGCGCCAATTCGCGTGCGACGTGGAGCCGGCCGGCGCGCGTTGTGCCGCGATCAGCTTCTTGCAAGGCGACGATGTCTGCGCGAGGCATGAGCCGGCCGCGCGTGAAAGCTTCGGCGGCAGCGGCGATGTTGTGTTCGATGATGGGTGCACGCGGGCGTGTACGCACAAGTCCGGCTTTGCGCAGCAGCCCGCCGGAGATGAGAAAACGGCCGACCGCGTAGCGTATGTTGAAGGTTGCGATGACGCACTTGTTTGTGGCATGTTGCGCCACATGCGTGGGCGCGAAGCTGCCGAGTTCAACCGCCGCTTCGTTGGTCTCGGCAGCCTGTACGTTTAATGTGCCGGTCGTCGTCAACGCATTATGCCTTGAGCAGATGATTGCCAAAGCGCGCTCAATAAATAAGCTCGCGCATCAACTTGCAGAAGGGAATTATAAATGAAGAAGCGCGTTGTTGCTGTGGTTGACGATCTGTTTTTCGCTGCGAAGCTTCGCGCGACGGCCGAATCGCTCGGCGTGCCGATAGAATTTGCGCGTGATGCCGAGGCGCTCATTGCGTCGGCGCGTCAAGAACCGCCCGCGATAGTTCTGTTTGATCTGCACGCGCAACGCCTCGATCCGTTCGCGCTCGCTGCGCGACTGAAAGCCGACGAGACGTTGCGCACAGTGCCGCTCGTCGGTTTCTTTTCGCACGTGCAGACGGAGTTGCAACAACGCGCCCGACAGGCCGGCTTTGATCGCGTGTTGGCGCGCTCGCTGTTTGTGAAAGAACTGCCGGAGCTTTTGCAGCACGGAAGTTTGAAAGACGCAGAATAATAATGAACCGCAGAGGACGCAAAGGCGCAGAGGCTCTTGAACAGCCTCTGCGCCTTTGCGTCCTCTGCGGTTCAATCTACTGGCCCGCTTCAGCCAACCGGTGCGGGCGCGATCACTTCATGGATGGCACGTACCTCTGTCACGAGTCGTTCGTATTGTTCAAGCGTGAGCGCCTGCGCGCCGTCGGAGAGTGCCTTTTCAGGTTGATCGTGAACTTCGATGATGAGTCCGTCCGCGCCGGTGGCGACGCCTGCGCGGGCAAGCGGCGCAACCATGTAGTTGTGCCCCGTGCCGTGTGATGGATCGACGACGACGGGCAGGTGCGAGAGCCGCCGCACGGCCGGCACGGCCGCAAGGTCGAGCGTGTTGCGCGTGTGCTGCGCAAAGGTGCGGACGCCGCGCTCGCAGAGGATCACATTGTAGTTGCCCTCGCCCATGATGTACTCGGCGGCGAGCAGCCATTCATCGAGCGTGGCGGATAGTCCGCGCTTCAGGAGCACGGGCAAGTGTGAACGACCTGCGCGTTTGAGCAGAGTGAAGTTCTGCATGTTGCGTGCGCCGAGTTGGATCACGTCGCCGTAGCGTTCCACGAGATCAACGCCGTGCTCGTCCAAAGCTTCAGTCACGATCTTCAAACCGTAAGCCTCGCGCACATCGGCCAAAATCTTCAGACCTTCTTCGCCGAGACCCTGAAAAGCATATGGCGACGTGCGCGGCTTAAACGCACCGCCGCGAAAGAAGCGCGCGCCCGAACGACGCACCGCCTCGGCGACGGCGAACGCCTGCGCGCGGCTCTCAATCGCACAAGGGCCGGCGATGATCGCCAACTCTTCGCCGCCGATGGTCGCATCGCCGACGCGCACGATGGTCTTCTCCGGTTTCAGATCGAGCGTGATCAATTTGTAGGGTTTGCTCACGCGGATCGCTTCGGCGACGCCGGGCAGATTCTCGAAGTGACTCGGATCAACCGCGCCTTGATTGCCGGTGATGCAGACGGCTGTGCGTTGCTCGCCGGGCACAGGGTGTGCCCGGAAGCCTAGTTCCTGAATGATGTGCACCACATCCGCGACTTCGCGTTCGGTCGCATCCGCTTTCATTACGATGAGCATAAAATTTTCTCAGTCTTTAGTTAATAGTGTTCAGTTTTCAGCGAGCAAACGACCCAGATTTACCCAGACTAAAAACTGAAAGCCGTCTGATGCATACTAATATACGTTTCGGCTGCAACGAAAGTGCGCCAGCGATGGCGACAATTGATTATGCCTTACATCCTTTCGGGCACACCGATGCCGAGTGTCGAGAGTGCATTGGTCAACTGCCGCCGGACGAGATCGGCGATCTGAATCAGCACCGCACGACGCGCGGCGTCCTCTTCAGCGATGATGCGATGGCGATGGTAGAAGAGATTGAAGGCGCGCGCCAACTGAAAAGCATACTTGGCGAGATGCGCCGGTTCTTCCTGCGTCGCCGCTTGCGCGATGACTTCATCAAGCCGCGCCGCCAGGGTGACCAAAGACCACAACTCGTCGCCGCTCGCGCCCGCAAACACTTGCCCGACAGCAGCGGCCGTATCTTCGTTCGCGCCCATTGCGCCGATGAGTTCGTGCGCTTCGTTGAGCGTCGCCGGGTCCAGCTTGCGAAAGATCGAGTTGGCGCGCACGGCCGCGTACTGGCAGTAGGGGCCAGTCTCACCCTCGAACGACAGTGCCTCTTTGAAATCGAAAGCGATGAGCGAGTTGCGCGTCCACTTCAACAGGAAATATCTGAGCGCGCCGATGGCGATCAGGTGGGCCGTCTTCAATTTTTCGTCCTGCGACAGATCGGCGTGGCGTGCTTCGACTTCTGCGAGCGCATCCGCTTCGAGCCGGTTGATCAGATCATCAACCTTCACGCCCAAGCCTTTGCGCCCGCTCATCTCAATGAAGGGGCGCGCGCGATCCTCTGCACTCAACTCGAAGCCTAACTCCTCGCACGCGGCCGGCGAGAGCGCGACCATCTCATAAGCCAAATGTACACTCGCTGCCTCGCCCACATCCGGCGCAACCGCCGCCGCGCCGCGCCGCACCACGTCCTGCGTATAAGACTGGCGCGAATCAATCACGTTGTAAACAACTTGCCCGCCGCCGAAATGCGGATGAGTCGGGACATCTTGCATATTAGTGCTGTAGGGCACATAAACACGATGTGGTAGCGGTTCGCTCGTCGTGACCCAGACAGTATGACCGTCTTCGTAGGTGCGAAACGGCTTGTAGTAAAAATCGAGTCCGAGCTGGCCGAGTTTCCAGAGTTGATAGGCGATGTCTTTGCCGGCGTATGTGACCGTGCCGTTCGAGCGGACGATGATCTTGTCGGCTTCGTGCTCGTCTGTGCCCTCGTGCAAGTCGGTCGGCATGACCCAGCAACCTGCGTGTTTGCCTTCGGTCTCAAAACGGATTGTGCTCGTCTCCTTCAAACGCTCGAAGGCGCGTTGCCAGAAGCCCAGATGCAAGATGTCCGACTCGCGCGGCAACAGATCGTAGCGGATGCCGAGCCGCGCCATCGTCTGCAAGTGACACTCGACGATGCGCGTGGCGACATAATCTGCAAGCGCCGCCGTTTCGTTGTCGCCCGCTTCGAGCGCGTGCAGCACTTCGGCGCGCAACTGCAAACGCGCCGGGTCCTCTTTCGCATCCGCGTCGCCGTTGCGATAAAAGAGACCGACGCGCGCGTACAAGTCCCAACAGTAATAATCGAACGGATGCTCCGGCGGCAACGACTCATCAAGCGCCCGCACATCCGCGCGCGTCAACTGTTCGACGTGCATGAAGCCGACGACGACATCAGCAACCTGCACGCCTGTGTTGTCAATGTAATTGTCAACCTCGACCTCCGCGCCCGTCGCGCGCAGCACGCGCACAAACGCATCGCCAAGCACAGCGTTGCGCACGTGGCCGATGTGCGCCGCCTTGTTCGGATTGATGTTCGTGTGCTCGACGATGATCTTACGCTTTGCGTCTTGGGCGACCGCTCCATTCGCATCGCTCGACACGTCCAGCGCAGCAAACTGCGCGAGCAGCGCCGCGCGATCAAAGAAGACGTTCAGGTAGCCCGCGCCCGCCACTTCGACGCGCGCCACGTTCGGCTCAGCTTCGAGCGCGACTTTCAATTCTTCGGCGAGGGCGCGCGGGTTGGCCTTCTGTCCCGTCGCTTGCTTGATCCGTTTGGCGAGTTCAAAGGCGACGGGGAAGGCTAGGTCGCCGAGTTCTGTGCGCGGCGGAATCTCAGCCACGACGGATTCAAGCGCAATGTCGAATTTCGTTGCGGCCGTCGCACGCACGCACGCGCGCAAGGTCTGTTGCAGTTCGAGCAGTTTCAAAGTCTCTTCAACTTCCTTCGTTCGACAAAGAGCATGACACACATAGGCGCGCATGCTCGCTAGTGGAAAAGTCAAAAGTATAGCGCAGCCGTTTCGCCTGTGGCTAATGGCGCGCATGTATTTGATCCGTCACGCGCGCAAGGCGGCTTGCTTGACACTGCGGTAGCGCGCTCTGCTACCATCGCGGGCGAACTTGTAATGCACACGAACACTGCGAGCGATCTGTTGCAAGAGGTGCGCGCGCGTCTGCGCCGGGCGCGGCGCGTGTTCGTGTTGACGGGCGCGGGCGTCTCGGCTGAGAGCGGCGTGCCGACGTTTCGCGGCGGCGGCAACGCGGCCGTCTGGAAGGGCATGCCGTTTAGTCTGATCTCTTCCGCCGAGATGCTCGAACGCGATCTGCCTGCCGTCTGGGAGTGGTTCGACTACCGGCGCGACGCGCTGAAAGATTTGCAACCGAACCCAGCGCATCACGCGCTTGCAAAGATGCAGGACAACCTTGACTCGTTCGCCCTCGGCACGCAGAACATTGACGACCTGCACACGCGCGCCGGCTCGCGCGGCGTGCTCGAACTGCACGGCAACATCTGGCGCGCACGCTGCACGCGCTGCCAAGCGCGCATTGATCTACGCACAGCAGATGAAGGCGAACGACCACCGGCTTGTCGCACATGCGGCGCGCCGATGCGGCCCGACGTGGTGCTGTTCGGCGAGATGCTGCCGGCCGGTGTCTTCGAGCGCGCGGCGGCGGCCGCGATGCGCTGTGATCTCTGCTTCGTCGTCGGCACGTCCGCGCTCGTCTATCCGGCGATGCAACTGCCTGAGATCGCCCTGCAAGCCGGCGCGTACATCGTCGAGATTAACCCCGAACAGACACCTTTCTCTGATCGCTGCCACGCGACGCTGCAAGGACGCGCGGGGGAGGTGTTAAAAGCAGTGACGAGTGACGGGTAACAAGTTAAAACCTTGTTCTCGGCTCGTCACTTGTCACTCGTCACTATCTTTCATGCGTTTACTCTACTTCGATTGCTTTGCCGGTGTAAGCGGCGACATGACGCTGGGCGCGTTGGTCGGCGCGGGGGCGGAGCGTCATCTGCTGGTCGAACAACTTGAGCAGTTGGATTTCAGCAGTTTTGAGATCAGGTTCGAGCAGGTTGATCGCTCCGGCATCAGTGCCGTGCACGCGCACGTCGAGACGAGCGAGCAGCATCACCATCGGGGCTTGAGCCAGATTCTCAAGATCATTGAACGCTCGCGTTTGAGCGCGAAGGTGAAAGAACGTGCGGCGCGCATCTTTACGCGCTTGGGCGAGGCTGAAGCGCGCGTGCATAACATTCCGGTTGAGCAGGTGCATTTTCATGAGGTCGGCGCGCTCGATGCGATTGTTGATGTGGTCGGCGCGTGCATCGGTTTTGAGTTGCTCGGCATTGAGCGGTTCGCGGCGTCGCCGTTGCATGTTGGCAGCGGCATGGTTGAAATGGCGCATGGGCGTTTTCCTGTGCCGCCGCCCGCAGTCGTCGAACTCTTGAAAGGCGCGCCGACTTACGCGACAGAGATCGCAGGCGAACTGGTCACACCGACCGGCGCGGCCATTGTCAGCACGCTCTGCGAAAGTTATGGCCCCGCGCCCGCGATGCGTCTGACGGCGACGGGCTATGGCGCGGGCGGCCGTAATTATGAAAAATTTCCGAACGTGCTGCGCGTACTCATCGGCGAGACGGAGACGGATGCGCAGAATGAGCGGCTGTTGATGCTTGAGACGAACGTTGATGATGTGTCGCCGCAGGTCATCGGGCATTTGATGGAGCGTGCTTTCCAGCGCGGCGCGCTAGATTGTTATTTCACGCCCGTGCAGATGAAGAAGAACCGGCCCGGCGTGCTCGTCTCGATCCTGTGCCGGCCGGCAGAGCGCGAGGCATTAACGCAACTGCTCTTCAGCGAGACGACCACGCTCGGCGTGCGTAGTTACGAAGTCGAACGGCGTGCGCTCGCGCGCGAGATTGTGCCGGTCGAAACGCAGTACGGCCCCGTCCGCATCAAGGTCGCACGCCTCGACGGGCGCATCAGCAACGTGACGCCCGAATACGAAGATTGTCGCGCCGCCGCCGACCGATACAACGTGCCCTTGCGCGACGTTGAAGCGGCAGCGCGTGCGGAGTTCTATAAAACAGTGACAAGCAGCGAGTGACAGGTGACGAGCAGGAACAAGTCTTTAACTTGTCACTCGCCACTCGTCATTCGTAACTGGAGTTATCCCATGAGCACAGGTTATTCAGCGACCGAGCCGGATGAGGAAGAGTTGGCTGAGCCGTTGACGGACGCGCGGGCGGGCGTTGATCTGGATAAGATCGCGCAGGGCGTCCGGCTGATTCTTGAGGGCATCGGCGAAGATGCGGAGCGTGAAGGCTTGCGGCGCACGCCGCATCGTGTGGCTGAGATGTATGCGGAGTTGACCGCAGGGATGCGCGAAGACCCGCATGAGCACGTCGTGCCTTTGCCGGGCGACAAGCACGACGAGATGGTGATCGTCAAAGACATACACATTGCGTCGCTCTGCGAACATCATCTCGCGCCGTTTGTCGGTCGCTGCCACATCGCGTACATTCCGAAGGGCGGGCGCATCCTCGGTCTCTCGAAACTCGCGCGGCTGGCCGAGACGTTCGCGCGGCGACTGCAAGTGCAGGAACGTCTGACTTCTGAGATCGCGGACACGCTGCACGAGGGCCTGCAACCGCTCGGCGTGATGGTCGTGATCGAAGCCGAGCACACGTGTATGACCCTGCGCGGCGTGAAGAAACCGGGCGCGCTCTCGATCACTTCGGCCATACGCGGCGCGTTTCGCAAAGACTCGCGCACGCGCGCCGAAGCGATGGCGTTGATTCGCGGCAAAGACTAGAGGCAAAGAGTTGATCTATTGAGGAATGAATTATGAGCGCGATTAAATCTATCAATCGTTACTGCCTGTGTCTTTCGTTCTTGCTGCTGCTTGCGCTTGCTGCGGTCGTCGTGTCGCAGGCGCAACGCGGCACGAGCGGATTGATCAAAGAGAGCACACTGCGCGCGCACATCAAATATCTCTCGGATGATCTGCTCGAAGGGCGCGGGACGGGCGCGACGGGCGGCGAGTTGGCGGCTAAGTATATCGCGGCGCAGCTTGAGGCTTTGGGCTTAAAAGGCGCGGGCGAGAAGGGCAGCTACTTTCAACCTGTCGCGCTCGTCGGCGTGAAGGCCGATCCGGCGACGATGTTGAACGTGAGCGGCAATAGCGGCTCGGAGTCGTTCAAGTTCGCGGACGATTACGTCGCGTTCACGGGCGCGCAAGAGGCGGACGTGGCGATCAAAGCGCCGCTTGTGTTTGTCGGTTACGGCATTGACGCGCCGGAGCAGCATTGGAACGACTACAAGGGCACACCGGACGACTATCGCGGCAAGATTCTCGTCATGCTCGTCAACGATCCGCCTGCGACGCCGCAAGAGCCGAACCTGTTCGGTGCGCGCGCGCTGACTTACTACGGTCGTTGGACGTACAAGTACGAAGAGGGCGCGCGACGTGGCGCGGCCGGCGTGATCCTGCTGCACACGGACGAGTCGGCCGGCTATCCTTGGAGCGTCGTGCGCACGTCGAACGGTTCTTGGCGTTTCGACATCGCACGCGGCGCAGGCGACAAAACGCCGTACCTCAAGATGCGTGCATGGATGACTGACGCCGCCGGGCATCGCCTGATGAAACTCGCGGGGCAAGACCTCGATGCGCTCCGCCGTGCGGCTGCCTCGCGCGACTTCAAACCCGTGCCGTTAAATCTCGAAGGCGCGATTGATCTGCACAGTGAGGTAAAGCGCGTGGCCGCGCCGAACGTCGTCGGCATCTTGCCGGGCCGCGATGCGCGGCTGCGCGATGAGTATGTCGTCTTCAGCGCGCATTGGGATCACTTCGGCATAGGCGCACCGGATAAGACGGGCGATAAGATTTACAACGGTGCAGTTGATAACGCATCGGGCGTGGCGTCTGTGCTCGGCATCGCACAGGCGCTCGTTAATCTGCCTGAGAGTGAACGCCCGCGCCGCTCGATCCTATTTCTATTTACGACAGCCGAAGAGCAGGGCTTACTCGGTTCAGAATGGTATGCGCGCCATCCGCTCGCGCCTTTGGCCAAGACTGCGGCGGACGTTAATCTCGATTCGATGAACGTGCTGGGGCTGACGCGCGATTTCATCCCGCTCGGCGCGAATCGTTCGACGTTGCAAGCGGTGGTCGAAGCGGTCGCGCGTGAACGCGGCATGGAAGTGAAACCCGACGCCCGCCCGGAACAGGGCCTGTTCTATCGTTCCGATCATTTCCCATTTGCCAAGGTCGGCGTGCCTTCGATCAATCTGGAACCGGGCGATGATTTCATCGGCCGGCCCAAAGGTTGGGGGCAAAAACAGTTCGAGGCTTACAACAACGCGCACTATCATCAACCGTCGGACGAGTACAGCGACACTTGGAATTTTCAAGGCATGATCCAAGAGGCCGAAATCGCGCTCGCCATTGGCCGCCACATTGCCGACGCGCCAGAGTTGCCGCGCTTCAATCCGAACGATGAATTTGCGAAAGCGCAGAGGAGATAAGTGGTCAGCGATCAGTTAAAAACTGTCTGCACTGACCACTGACCACTGACCACTGACCACTGATGAATACTTTCTACGCCACCACGCCGATCTATTACGCGAACAGCCTGCCGCACGTCGGGCACTTGTACACGACTGTCGTCGTGGACTGCGTCGTGCGCGCGCGTCGGCAGCGTGGTGCTGAGACCTATTTTCTGACTGGCACGGACGAGCACGGCACGAACGTGCAGCGCGCCGCCGCGCGCACGGGCAAGACGCCGAAGGAGCATGTTGATTACATCGTCGGCGAGTTGCAGAAGATGTTCGCCGCGTTTCAACTCGACGGCGCGCACGGCGGCTACGACATCTTCATGCGCACGACCGAGCCGTTTCATTATCGGGCGGTCGCAGAGTTCTGGCGTGCGTGCGCGCGCGCTCAGACGCCGAAGGGGCGCGAGGCGATCTACAAAGGTTTTTATGAAGGCTGGTTCTGTGCGCCGTGTGCGACGTTTAAGACGGAGGATGAGTACGCGAAGCCTGCGCGCGAGGGCGAGCCGCCGACGTGTCTGATTCATGAGACGCCGCTCGACCGCGTGTCGGAAGAGAGCTACTTCTTTCGTCTGTCAGATTACGACGAGGCGCTGCTTGCGCTCTACGATGCGCGCCCCGATTTCGTCCGGCCCGACGTGCGCCGCAACGAGGTCATTAGCTTCGTCAAGCGCGGGCTGCAAGATTTGTCGATCAGCCGTCTGAAGTCTTCGGTCAGTTGGGCGATCCCTGTGCCGGACGATCCGGCGCACACGGTCTATATCTGGCTCGACGCGCTCACGAACTACATCACCGCGCTCGGCTGGAGCAGCGCGGACGACACACTGTTTCAAAAATTCTGGCCGCACACGCAAGATGATGAGCACACCGCGTTTCATTTCATCGGCAAAGACATCTTGCGCCAGCACGCGATCTATTGGCCCGCGTTCTTGATGGCTGCGGGGATAGAGCAACCGACCGCAGTCATCGCGCACGGCACTTGGGTTGATCAAGCGGCGCGCAAGTTGTCGAAGACGCTCGGCAATTCGATTGACATTAATCTGCTGCGCCGGCAGTTCGGCATTGACCCTGTGCGCTATTTCCTGCTGCGCGAGATGGTCTTCGGGCAGGATAGTAATTTCAGTTATGAAGCTCTGATCGCGCGCACGAACAGCGATCTGGCGAGCGGGCTGGGCAATCTTGTGAGTCGCACGCTGACGATGATCGAGCGTTATTGTGACGGTCGCGTGCCGTCGGACGACATCGGCGAAGCGCAACGCTTGCACGCCAAACGCGCGGGTGTTGATGCGGACGCGCAAGGGTTGGCGAGCGCGGTTGAATTGGCGCGCGATCAGTTTGTGCGCTTGCTGGACGAGCACGCTTTCAGTCGCGCGCTCGAAACAGCTTGGACGATCATTGCGCGCGTGGATAAGTTGATCTCGGACGCGAAGCCTTGGGAATTGGCGAAGGACAAAGCGCAGCGCCAGACGCTTAACGCCGTGCTCTATCGCGCGGCCGAGACGCTACGCTGGCTCGCCGTCATGCTCTATCCGTTCATGCCCGACTCGGCGCGCGCCATCTGGCAGCATTTGGACCAGACCACAGAGATCGAAGCAAACGATCCAGCAAAACTAACATGGGGAGGCTTGGCCGCGGGCACAAGCGTCGGCGCAGTCGCGCCGCTCTTTCCGCGCCTCGACAGAGCGAAGAAGATGGCAGAGATAGAAAAAGAACTTGCGCCGACAGCAGGACAGCAAACTGCGGCGACGAACGCACAAACGCCCGCGACCTCTGGCGCGCACGCGACTGAAGCGGACGCCGTGCCCAGCGCGCCTTCAAACGCAGAGACTAGCCCTCAGCCACCGATGCTCGGCGCAACCGAAGCTGACGCGGTGCCGTCGTCTGCTGCACCCGAAGGCGTCGTCAATCAGATCGAAATCGGTGACTTCGCCAAAGTCGAGTTGCGCGTCGGCGAAGTGCTGACCGCCGAGCGCATTCCGAAATCAGATAAGTTGTTGCGCTTCACTGTGGACTTAGGCGAAGCGCAACCGCGCCAGATTCTCGCCGGCATCGCCGAACACTATGAACCGGAGACGCTCGTCGGCCGCAAGTTGATCTTCGTCGCCAACCTAAAGCCGCGTAAGCTACGCGGTCTCGAATCGCAAGGCATGGTGCTCGCCGCTTCGGTCGGCGACGAAGGCAAGCCCATCCTCGCCACCTTCACAGAAGACGTGCCGAATGGCGCACGATTGAAATGATGAATGTAGAACGATGAACGATGAATAATCTTCTGTATTCGTCGTTCCGCATTCATCTTTCATCATTTCTGCTCATGTTTGTTGATTCACACGCGCATATAGACGGGCCGGAGTACGACGCGGATCGCGATGAGGTCGTGGCGCGTGCGCGTGCGGCCGGTGTCGTTGCGATTTTGAATGTGGGTACGGGCGATCCGCACAGTGGATCATTGGAGCGTGCGCTTGAGATTGCTGAACGCTATGAAGGCGTCTATGCGGCAGCCGGTGTGCATCCGCACGACGCGCGTTTGTTTGATGAACGGGCGGCGGAGCGTCTGCAACAGATCATGCGCAGCAGTCCGCGCGTGTTGGCTTGGGGCGAGATTGGCCTCGATTATCATTACGACAACTCGCCGCGCGAAGCGCAGCGCGAAGTCTTCGCGTGGCAGTTGCGTTTGGCGCGTGCGGCGCAGTTGCCCGTGATCATTCACTCGCGCGAAGCTGACGAAGACACGGCGGCGATCCTGCGCGCTGAATGGAGCGGGGCGAAACTTGGCGGCATCATGCACTGCTTCGGCGGCAGTTGGGCGTTGGCCGAAGCGGCCCTCGAACTCGGTTTGCTGATCTCTTTTGCCGGCAACGTCACGTTTAAGAACGCCGAGGCGTTGCGCGCCATCGCGCGCCGCATACCGCTCGACTGGCTGCTCGTTGAAACCGATTGCCCGTTTCTCACGCCAGTCCCATTTCGCGGCCGGCGCAACGAACCGGCGCGCGTGGTTGAAACGGCTCGCGTCGTCGCCGACTTGTATGACCTCGATCTAGCCGAGTTTGGCCGCAGCACAAGCGCCAACTTTGCGCGTCTCTTCAAACTGCAACTATGAAAAAACAGTTTTCAGTTTTCAGCTTTGCGCCGATCACTGAAAACTGAAAACTGTCTTCAAGCTTTCGCCATTCGTCGGTTAATGCTATAAAGAACCGAGACGGTTGAATGCGTGAGCAGGGCAAGGCTGTAACCTCTGCAAACTGCAACCCGTCACACGTCACCCTATGAACACAGGTCATCTCGCCACACTGGAAGAGCCGCAACTGACTGCGGCGCGCATCTTCAGCCTGATCGCGCCGGAGTTGCAACTGGTCGAAGCAGAGTTTGAGCGCCAAGCGCGCTCGAACATTCAAGTCATCGCGTACATCGGCGACTACCTGCGCGCCTCGGGCGGCAAGCGCGTCCGGCCCGCGCTGACGCTGCTCTCGACTTACGCCGTCGGCGGCGAGGCCGCGCGCCCCAATGTCATCCGCATGGCAACCGTGATGGAGTTCCTGCACACGGCGACGCTCGTGCATGACGACATCATTGACAACGCAGAGACGCGCCGCAACCGGCCTTCGATCAACAGTCGCTTCGGCAATCAGACGGCCGTCCTGATGGGAGATTGGCTTTACATGTCGGCCTTCGAGACGAGCCTCGCGGAGCGTTCGCTGCCCGTGCTCGACATCCTGACCGCCGTCACGCGCAAGATGACCGAAGGTGAACTGCTGCAACTGACCACGCTCGGTCGCGCAGACCTCGAAGAGGAGCAATACTTCGACATCCTCATGCGCAAGACCGCATACTTATTCAGCGCTTGCTGCGAGATCGGCGCGCTCTTGGGCGGCGCAGATGAGCATGCGCAGCGCGCCTTGCGCGATTACGGCCTACATCTCGGCACGGCCTTTCAACTTGTTGATGATCTGTTGGATTTCACCGCGACCGAAGATGCGCTCGGCAAAGCGGCCGGCGTCGATCTGCTCGAAGGCAAGTTGACGCTCCCGCTCATCTATCTGCTCGCAGCCGACCCACAGCAGCGCGCCGCCGTATTATCGGTGATGCGCACAGGCGATTACGACCACAGTCCGCGCGCTGCGCTCATCGCCGCCGCCGAACAGACCGGCGCGTTGGCCCGCGCACGCCGACGCGCCGTCGAGTACGCCGAAGCCGCGCGTTCGACGCTCGACGTGCTACCCGATTCGCCATACCGCGACGCTCTGCGCTCAATTCCGACTTACATCCTTGAGCGCGAGAGTTAATGGAGTGAACTGCGGATGAGAGATGAAACAATAATTCGCGCTCTGTTCATCCCACATCCTTCATCCCCCCGCTAACATTTATGCCCGATGAAAATCTCTTAGCCACGCTCGAACAGAGTCTGCGCCAGACGCGGGCCACGCGCAATCGCTTGGCCGCACGGCTCGCCGACCTCGAACTCGAAGCCGAGAAGCTGCGCACGGAACTCGCAGAGATGGACGCCATCGCCGGTCAGACCGAAGCCGCGATGCTGCGCATCCTGTCGTCCGTCATCAACCCCGCGCCGGCCCCGCCGTCCGATGCCGAGATCGAAAGCGCGCTCCGCCGCGACGAAGCGAAAGCTGCCCCGGTCGCCACCGGCTACAACGCGCCGCCGGGTTTTGCGCCTCAGCCGCGCACGCCCGCAGTGCCGCATCACATCCCGCCCGTACGCGCCGACATAGAGATCAAGGATGATCGTTTCTACGACCGCACGATCCCGCAGGCTACATCCATGATCCTGCGCGAAGCGGGCGTGCCGCTCCACGTCAACGAGATTTATAATCGGCTCAAAGAGGGCGGCTTTCAATTCACGGGTCAGCATCCGACCATCAGCATCGCCGTCTCGCTCAACCGCAATCGCCGCTTTCGCAAAGTCGCCCCCGGCACATTCGACCTCATGATCCGCGACGCGGCCCAAGCATCTTGAAAAGCAGTGGTCAGTGGTCAGTGATCAGTTAAAACCTGGCGGTCGCTGACCACTGACCACCGACCATTGTTCTTATGCGTGCGATGATCTTGGCCGCGGGCTACGGCACACGTCTCTGGCCTCTGACGATTGACCGCGCGAAGCCGGCGCTCCCATTTATGGGCCGGCCGCTGGTCGGTTATGTCGCAGAATATCTCGCGCAGTTTGGCTGCCGAGAGATCGCAGTTAATCTGCATCATCAACCTGAGTCCGTGCGCGCGGCTTTGGGTGACGGCACGAGCTTCGGTGTGCGTCTGCGCTACTTTGATGAGCCGACAATTCTCGGCACGAGCGGCGCGCTCGATAACGCGCGCGAATTTTTATCAGGCGACACCTTCATCGTCGTCAACGGCAAGATCGCCACCAATATCAACCTGCACGAAGCCCTCGCCACACACCGGCGCGAGCGCGCATTGGCAACGCTCGTCCTGCGCCGCAACGTCGAGCGCGAGCGTTACAGCATCGTGCACGTGCGCGATAACCTGCTCGAACGCTTCGGTCACTTCCCCGCGTCCGATAAGGTCAGGGACGCGAACAGCGTCCCTCCATCAAGTGAGAGCGGAGCAGCGATCAACGATCAGCGATCTGCGCTCGGCGAACAGCGATCCGCGATCCGCGATCCGCAGTCCGCGATCGAACCGCCTTTGATGTTCACAGGGATTCACATTCTTGAGCCGCGCATCTTCGACTTTATCCCGCGCGCCGCCTTCTCCGATACGGTCACGGATATCTATCCGCAAGCCATGCGCACGGGCGAGCGCCTCGTCGCCCACATCGCCACGGGCTACTGGTACGAACTTTCCACCGTGCGCCGCTACCTCGACACAAGCATCGCCCTCATGCGCCGCGCAGGGCGCGACGTAGAACTCGGCCCCGGCTCAGTCATCGAACCGGGCGCAGACGTGCGTGATGCGGTGCTCTGGGAAGACGTACACATCGCCGCAGGCGCGCGTGTGCGTCGGGCTGTGCTCGGCGCAGGCGTGTGCATCCTCGCGGGCGAGACGATTGAAGACGCAGCCGTCGTCCGCGCAGAGCTTGTGCGCGCTGTGGCGCGACCAGCCAAAGGTCTCACGGGCACGATTCGAGGCGAGAATTTTGTCGCGCCACTGGCGCAGTGATACAATCCCACACGCTTCGTAACAGTGGTCAGTGGTCAGTGGTCGGTGGTCAGTTAAGAAACTGTCTATCACTGACCATTGACCACTGACCACTGACCACTGTTTTTCTGTCCGATGAGCCATCCGACCGGGATCACGGCCAACGCTTTCGCCTCCTCCGCACGCCAGCGGTTGCAGGACTATCTCGCGCGCAAAGGTCTGCCCGCCGCTCAAGTCGTCGCGCTCACGCCCGACGCTTCGACGCGCGAATACTTTCGCATCCCTTGGCACAAAGCTACGGCCGTCGCCGCCGTCTATCCCGAACCGTTCGATCCAGACATACATCCGTACCTAGACGTGACACGCCTGTTCGTCGCCGCCCGCCTGCCCGTGCCCGAAGTCTTCGACGTTGACGGGCAGCAGGGCATCATCGTGCAAGAGGATTTGGGCGACCGCCAACTGCGCCGCATCTTTGAGAGTGCCACAGAGGACGAGCGCGACACTTACATCGAACAAGCCATCGCGCTAATCGCAGACATCCAAGCGGCCACCGCGCTCGCCTACGAACGCGACTCAATCGCCAGTCGCCTCGCCTTCGATGAAGCTAAGCTCTCTTGGGAACTCGATTTCTTTTTTGAGCATTACTTCAAGCGCCTGCGCGGCGAGACGCTCAAACACGGCGAAGAAGCCCAACTGCGCGCCGAACTCCGCGACGTCGCCTCAGAACTCGCCGCGCGCCCGCGCGTGCTCTGTCACCGCGACTATCACGCGGCAAATCTGATCGTTGACAAAGACGACAAGCTGCGGATCATTGATCATCAAGATGCGCGGATGGGGCCGGCAAGTTATGATCTGGTCTCACTGTTACTCGACCGTGTGACCGAGTCGCCGTCGCTCGCAGAGGTGCGCGTCCGCCGCCTGCACTTTCTCGCCGACCGCGAACAGCGCGGCTTGTCTGCGCTCGACCCGGACGAGTTCGCGCGCGAGTTCCGTTTGATGACGGTGCAGCGTTGTTTGAAGGCGTGCGGCACGTTTGCCTGTCAAACGGCCGTCTTCGGGCGCGGCGAAGTCTATGCACAATACATCGAGCCGATCCTGCTCATCGTCTTGCAAGCGGCACAATGGCTCAACCGTTTCCCCGCGCTGCAAGCGGCGATCAGCACGCGCGTGCTTGGTAAGTAGGCGAGCGCAGACGTTTAATCAGCACATCTCAGCGCAGCAGTTTTATCAGTTATGACGACACCGGAAACCGAAACACACACACCGACCAGCGCGGCTGCGCCGCCCGTTTACATCGACCAACTCGCCGCGCACGTCGGCACGACAGTGACCTTGCACGGTTGGCTTTACAACTTGCGTTCGAGCGGCAAGCTCCTGTTCCCGCAACTGCGCGACGGCACAGGCGTCGTCCAATGTGTCGTCTTCAAGAAGAACGTATCGGAAGCCGTGTGGGACGCGCTCAAACATCTCGGACAGGAATCAGCTTTGATCGTGCGTGGCAGCGTCCGAGCAGACGAACGCGCGCCGGGCGGGTTTGAGATTGACGTGCTTGACGCCGAAGTCGTGCAAGCGGTCGAAGGCTACCCGATCACTTTGAAGGAACACGGCACAGAGTTCTTGATGGATCATCGTCATCTGTGGCTACGTTCGCGCCGCCAGCACGCGATCCTCAAGGTGCGCCACACGGTCATCCGCGCCGTCCGCGATTTTCTCGACAACGACGGCTTTACGCTCGCCGATGCGCCGATCCTAACGCCCGCCGCTTGCGAAGGCACGACTACGCTCTTCGAGGTTGATTACTTTGAAGATGAGAAGGCTTATCTCACGCAGTCCGGTCAACTCTACAACGAAGCGACCGCCGCCGCCTTCGGCAAAGTCTATTGCTTCGGCCCGACCTTCCGCGCCGAACGTTCCAAGACGCGCCGCCACTTGACCGAGTTCTGGATGGTCGAACCTGAAATGGCCTATGCCACGCTCGACGACGTGATGAACCTCTGCGAGCGATTCATTTCATATATTGCCGCGCGCGTGCTCGACGAACGCAAAGAGGAGTTAAAAGTTTTAGAGCGCGATACATCGAAACTCGAAGCCATCGTGCCGCCGTTTCCGCGTCTGCACTACGACGATGCGGTGAAATTACTGCACGAAGGACACACGCGCGGTGAGTTGGAAAACCGTTTCGAGTGGGGCGGCGACTTCGGCGCGCCCGATGAGACGTATATCTCACAGCAGTTCGACCGGCCCGTGATGGTGCATCGCTATCCGGCGGCCGTCAAAGCCTTCTACATGAAGCGCGACCCGGAGCGCGATGAACTCGCGCTCGGCGTTGACGTACTCGCCTCGGAAGGCTACGGCGAAGTGATCGGCGGCGGCGAGCGCGCAACCTCGCTCGAATACTTGGAAGCGCAGATCAAAGCAGAGGAGTTGCCGCGCGAATCCTTCGAGTGGTATCTCGACCTGCGCCGCTACGGCAGCGTCCCGCACGCAGGCTTCGGCATGGGCATCGAACGCTGCACCGCTTGGATGTGCGGCATCGAACACGTCCGCGAAACCATCCCGTTCCCGCGCATGCTCTATAGGCTTAGACCATAGACGATAGATGATGGACGATGACTAAATTGGGCTTGCCATCGTCCATTGTCCATCAGCCATCGTCAATTATGAACGAACGCATCGTAACGATATTCGGCGGCTCGAAGTGCGGCGAGGATTCTGAGGAGTATGCGCAGGCGCGGCGCGTCGGGCAGTTGTTGGCTGAGGCGGGCTTCACCATTTGCACGGGCGGATATCTGGGTGTGATGGAGGCGGCGAGTCGTGGGGCGCATGAGCGGGGCGGACGTGTGCTGGGGATTGTGATGAATCAGTTCAAGGCTGAGCCGAATCGTTATCTCACGGACAAGGTGGCGAGCGCACATTTTTATGAACGCTTGCAGAATCTGATCATGCGCTCTGTGGGTTTCATCGCCATACGCGGCGGGATGGGCACGGTGACGGAATTGTCGCTCGTGTGGAATAAATTGATGACGCGCGTGATTGAGCCACGCCCGCTCGTCTTGTTGGGCGATTGTTGGCCGCCTGTGGTTGAGTGTTGGCGCAAACATCTCGTCGTGAGCGAGCAGGATGTGTCGTTGCTCAACTACGCGCGCACGCCGGAAGAGGCGGTGCAGATCATTTGCGAGAAATCTAAAGGAGTGATCTTATGAATTGCACTAATTGTGGCGCATCGTTGATTGAGGGCGCGCAGTTCTGCGGCTCGTGCGGCATGCGCGTCGGCGCGCAGAGCAGCAGTGGCGAGCCGCAACCGGCCGCGGCCGGTACTTGGTATGAGCAAGCGCAGGCGCAAAGCAGCGCGAGTCAACCGCAGCCGACCGGCGTTGATGTCAATCAGCCCACAGGTCAAGGCATCAACATTGATACGGACGGCACAGGCGAGGGGCGCGGTTACAGTTACGAAATCTTGCATCAGCCTTCTTACTCGCTCGCCGTCGTGCAACTGCAAGCCGAACAGTCCATCCTTGCTGAAGCGGGCGCGATGGTTTCGATGAGTGCGAACGTGGAACTGCAATCGCAGATGAAGGGTGGCTTGATGGGCGCTTTGAAACGCGCGGTCGGCGGCGAGTCTGCGTTCGTCTCGACGTTCACGGCGCGCGGCGCTCCCGGCGAAGTCACGCTCGCGCCGGGCGGCCCCGGCGACATCGCGGCGATTGAGATGACCAATCAACAGTTCTTCGTCCAATCGAGTTCGTATCTCGCGGGCGATGCGAACCTCGTCGTTGATACGAAGTGGGGCGGCGCGAAAAGTTTCTTCGCGGGTGAGGGCCTGTTCGTCTTGTCTGTGACGGGCGCGGGGCTGTTGCTCGTCTCTTCGTTTGGCGCGGTACATCGCAAGCGTCTGGGAGCAGGCGAGCGTTACGTCGTTGACACAGGCCACCTAGTCGCTTGGGAAGGGACGACGCAGTACACGTTGCGCAAAGCCGCCGCCGGTTTCTTCCGCAGCATGGTTAGCGGCGAAGGCATCGTCGCGGAGTTTACAGGCCCCGGCGAGATACTGATCCAGACACGCAACCTCGCCGCGTTCGCCGGCCTGATGAAGCCTTTCTTCCCGACGCAATCAGGCGGTGGTGGTGGCGGGTTCAATATCAATTTAGGCGGTTGAGCGAGACGAGCGAGGGGGGAGCATCATGTCAACTCTAGCTGAACAACCGAGCGCGCCTTTGACGACGCGACTGCCGGACGGCGGCCGGCGCGTGAGCATCATCGGTGTGCCGCTCGGTTTCGGTAGCAGCTTGGCGGGCGTTGACTTGGGGCCGGCGGCGATGCGGATCGCGCGCCTCAATCAACGCATCGCGCAACTCGGCTATGAAGTGCGCGACCTCGGCGACATGCGGATCGAACGGCCGCAGACGACTCCGCCGCCGCAAGAGAAGGCGAAGTACCTGCTTGAGATCAGCGCCGCATGCGAGGCGTTGGCCGTCGAGGTGCAGAACGTGATGCGCGCGGGCGAGTTGCCGATCATACTCGGCGGCGATCATTCCATCGCCGTCGGCTCAGTCGCAGGCGTCACTTCGATGTTCCGCGCACAGCAACAGCCCGTCGGTCTCATCTGGTTCGACGCGCACGCCGACATGAACACGCCGGAGACGACCGTGAGCGGCAACATACACGGCATGCCGCTCGCCGCTCTGCTCGGCTACGGCCCAAAGGAGTTGACTGACGTCGCGGGCTTCGCGCCCAAACTCGATCCACGCTACTGCGCGCACGTCGGCGGGCGCGACATAGACCCGCCAGAGCGCGAGTTGATCAGACAGACGGGCCTGCGCTTCTTCACGATGCGCGAAATTGACGAGCGCGGCATGAGCGCCTGCATGGACGAAGCGATTGCGATTGCCAAGCGTGCGCCCGCTGGCTTCCACGTCACGCTCGACGTTGATGCGCTCGATCCGGGCGATGCGCCCGGCTCAGGCACAGTCGTGCGCGGCGGCCTCACCTATCGCGAAGCGCACTTAGGCATGGAGAAGATCGCCGAAGCAGGCGGCATGCTCGCGCTCGAAGTCGTCGAGATCAACACCGCGCTCGACAGCAACAATCGCACCGCCGAACTCGGCGTCGAACTGATCTTATCGGCCTTGGGCAAGACGATTCTGTAAAAGTAGTGATGAGTGACATGTGACGAGCGACGAGTTAAAAACTTGTGCTTGCTCGTCACTCGTCACTCGTCACTCGTCACTGTCTTTATGAAGAACAAGCTTCGCGTTGGCGTGGTGTTTGGCGGTCGGTCGGGTGAGCATGAGGTGTCTGTGCGCTCGGCCGGGTCTGTGATTGCGGCGATGGATGAAAGAAAGTATGAGGTCGTGCCGATTGCGATCACGCGGGCGGGACGTTGGCTGTCGCCGGCCGAGTCGGCGGGCTTGTTGCCTGAAAAAGCGACGAAGCGTCTGTCCGCAACGATTGAACATAAGACAGACGCAGTCGCAGTGGTCGGCGATCCGTCGCGCTCTGGGCTTGTCGCCTTCGATGCGCAAGACCGACATACGCCTGCGCCCGCGCTCGATCTGATCTTTCCGGTACTGCACGGCACATACGGCGAGGACGGCACGATTCAGGGCCTGCTCGAAATGGCGGGCGTGCCTTACGTCGGCTGCGGCGTGCTCGCTTCGGCCTGCGGCATGGACAAGGTGACGATGAAGGCGCTCTTCCGCGACGCCGGTCTGCCTTTGTGCGCTTACGTCTGGTTCTTGCGCTCGGAGTGGGAGCACGAACGCGACGCTGTGCTGCGGCGCATCATGCGCAAGCTTGGCTTTCCCTGCTTTGTGAAACCGGCCAATCTCGGTTCGTCGGTCGGCGTCTCGAAGGCGACAGATAAGCGGACGCTCGTTAAAGCGATTGATCTGGCTGCGCGTTACGACCGCAAAGTGATCGTGGAAGAAGGACTCGACGCGCGCGAGATTGAATGCGCCGTGATGGGCAACGATGAACCGGAGGCGAGTCTGCCGGGCGAGTACGTCGTGCATGATGAGCGCGGGGCGTTTCTTGATTACACGGAGAAGTACAGCAACACGGGGCATGTCGAATTTGTCGTGCCCGCGCCGATCAATAAAAGTCTCACGACACGCATTCGGCGTATGGCCCGTCAAGCCTTCAAAGCGGTTGACGGCGCGGGCTTCGCGCGCGTTGACTTCTTTCTGCGCCGCGACAACGGCGCGTTGCTCATCAACGAGATCAACACGTGCCCGGGCCTGACCGACGTGTCCGGCTTCCCGAAGATGTGGGCCGCTTCCGGATTGCCGTTCCCACAGGTGATTGATCGGCTGATCGAACTCGCCCGCGAACGCCACCAAGACAAGACGCGCAATCAGACAAGTCTCTGACAACGGGCAAGCACGCGCAAACTGCACAAGGGGAAACTCTACTGCAAAAGAAAGGGGTAACCCGTATGAGCGAGCCTGTGGGTGAGACGACGTTAAACCCGCGCGAAGCCATCGCGCAATTCTTGGCACAGCAGCTTAGGGGCATACAGTTGCTACGCATCCTCGCCAGTCATGATCATTGGCTCGTGCCCGCGAGCTTCGCGCAAGGCCAGCCGAGTTTTATCTATCTCAGAGATGGCGCGGGGCAGTTGAATCTTTTCACGTTCACGGACACAAAAGCCTACGACGCCTGCCGGGCGAAACTAGGCGCGCAAACGCTGGGCGAGCATTACATTGAGACGACAGGCGTGGGCGTCTGGGGCAGTCTGGCCGACGATGTGAGCATCGTCAATATCAATCCCAACTCGGAGCAGGAAATTCATTACAAGCGGGAGCAGATGCCGAACCTGCGTTATTGGGCGCAAGTGATCAAAGTCGAGCGCGCGCTCGCCAACGTCTTGACGACTGATAGTGGCTACGACGTGATCAAGGCGTTCGATGAGTACTACATAGCTTTCGGGAAGGACGAACAGGGGCGCTATTTGCTGCTCGCGCCTGATGACAAGGGGCGTAAGCTTGCTCTCCTATTCACAGCCGAAGACGCGGTTGACGCCTTGCTGGCCGCGCGCGGCCAGCAAGGGATAGAGGTCGTGAGTTACGACGGCGCGCCGCTCTTTAACATGCTCAAGCAGTGGCCGCTCGACGGCATGGTCTTCAATGCTTACGGCCCAACAAAACCTTTAGCGTTCGCGCTCGCTTTCGCGGAGCGCGTCTTACAGGTTGCTGGTTGATGGCCCCATGCTAATGCGCGCCTGCGTTGTAGAGCGTCGTATTCGGATGATAGCTGTGCCAGTCGAACCAGTAATCGTTCAGGATAGGCAGTTGCTTTAGTTGCCGCCCGACCAGAGGGCCGCTCATTGCATGGCCCGTAAAATCCCACACGCTGCCGGTCGCTGCGTCGGTCAAACGCAAAGGCGTCGCGTCTGCTTGCAAGAAGAACTCGACGGCGCGCCCGTCAATCGTGCGCTCGAAGGCGCGCACAGAACGTCTGTCTGAATCAACGACGAGGAGCACGGGCGTGCCGCCGACTGAATCGTTGATGGGACTCTGCGCGCTGAGCAAGTCCATCGGATAAGCCTGCGCCGCACCGTTGATGTCTAAGCCGGCGACGAGTGTGCGTTGTTTCGTCGTCTTGTCCGTGTCGGTCGTGGCGACGCGCACGCTCTGCATGCGCGTTTCCCAATCCGCCGATTCATAAAGTCCCGCCTGTTGAATGCGCGGGTCTGGCCGCAGGACGCGACCATCAGGTTGTTCCTGTCGCCAAGTGGCTAAGGTCAACTCGTCTTGGAGGATTGGTTGTAAGCGCGCACCTTTGAGCGGGCCGAGGATGGCCGCGCCCGTCACCTGTTGCCACCAAGAGCCTGTCTCTTCATCGCGCATGATGAAGTTCTGATTGTTGATGCCCGTGAGATGAAAGTGTAGTTGCTGCCCGTTGACTGTTGTCGCCCACACCAGACCGGTGTGACAGAGCGTTCAATAAGTGGCCACAAGCGGCACGCCGCCGACCGTGTCCGCGATGACGTGATGATAAGCCATCTGCCGGATTGGATAAGCGACGGCCTCGCCGTTTACGCGCACCGTCAACACCATATCTGAATCACCCACAAAGTTCGCCTCGCGTGCGCGCGCGTAAGCCGGGTTAGGTAGCGGATGAAACATCCACTCGAAATGGTTCTGCCGCGCCAGCCACGCCGCGCCGCAGACGAGCGCGAGCGCACAGACGAGTGCCGTCTTACGCCACCAACGCGCGCCGCGCCAGAGCCAGCCGCACAGAAGAAATGCCGTTACAGCGAAGACGAGCGTTACGATTGGCGACCAATGGCGCAGTGCGTATGAACGCACGAGCGCGCTCGGCGTCTGCGGGCGGAACGGTTGAATCAACCAAGCGGGCATGAGCACTAAGATTAAAGCCGAGATGACAAGGAGCAGCAAAGCTAGCCAAGCTATGCGGCGCAGGTTGTTTCGTTTGAATGTAGCGGTGCGGTTGTCTGCCTGAATTGTGGTCGTCATGTTATGTGGCGTAGTGCGCGTAAACCGTCTTGACTTTATCCAGAAAGTCGCGGCGATCCACGATGTAGTAGAGCTTGACCGCCGCGTCGCCGCCGGTCAGGTCTTCAATCAATTTTTCCAACGCTTCAAACTGATCGCCTTCGCTCACGCCATGTGCATCGAGATAGCCCACATAGCGCAAGCGCCGCATTAGTTCATGCAGCGTCAGCCGCCCTTCCATCGTCAACCCGCCGTGCGCGTGCGAGCGGCTGACGAGATATTGTACGAGCAGCGCATCGTGATAGAGCGACGGCGTGAGGAAGAGGCGCGCGCCATCGCGCTCCCAACCCGCCTCCAGTCGTTGCGAACGACGCACGGCGCGCAAGTCTTTGAACACTTCTGCCCAGACAGTCTTAGGTTCGATACGTTCGAGATAAGCGCGCGTCGCTTGAATCAACCATGCGTCGTCCGTGAAATCGAGTTGACGGCCCAAGCCGTCGAGCCACTCGAAAAATACTGCGCGCCGAGTCGAGCGCACTTCGATCATTAAAAACTGATCTTCCGCTTTGGGCAGAGACTTAACGAGCGCACGGCGGGAAGCATCGGTCGCCTTGCTGCCTTCGATGCGATACGTGTCGAAACGCGCGTGCCAGCGTTTGGCGGCGTCGCAGTAAGGGCAGCGCGGGTGCTTCTCGTCGCTATCGAAGTAGGGACGCACGGGTGTGCGCGCGGTCAACTCAGCGATGGTCGGCTCGTGCCGCTTGATCTCTGAGTAAGCTGTACGCGGCGCAAGGCGCATCTGCTTGGTGAAGAGATCGAAGATGCACGCGAGGCAGAGCAGGCGCGTATACTCGACGACCGTGCCCGGCGGAAACTCGCTCAGATCAAACTCGCGCTTCTTCGCGGCGGCTGGCATGCGCGTATCTTACACGATGAAGCATTGAGACGCAGGTAAAGAAACAGCGATTGTGTTAATCCGGGGCCGCACCGCCTGCGGTAGCGGACGGGTCTATCGTTAGCAGCATCCGCCCGCTATCGCAGGCGGTACTGACTGGTTTCATCCAATTTAGTTGTGAGCGCATAATGGCGGCGGTGATTCTGCCTGATAATACTGAGACGCACGCGCGTGCCGCCAAAATTGTGGCGGCGGGCGGCATTGTCGCTTTTCGCACGGACACGTTCTATGGTCTCGGTGCAGACCCGTTCAAGCGCGCGGCGTTGCTTGCGCTGCGAAACTTGAAGGGCAGAGAAGAGGACAAGCCGTTGCTCGTCGTCATAGGCGACGTTGGCGAAGCAGCGCGTTTCATGGTCAGCAGATCAAAATTATTCGACAGGCTGAGCGCGCGATTCTGGCCCGGCGCTTTGACATTGGTTGTCGCGGCGCGCGTTGAAGTGCCAACGGAGTTGACTGCGAACACTGGCACGATTGGCGTGCGTCTGCCAGCAGATGAAGCGGTGCGCGCGTTCGTGCGTGCGTGTGGGGGCGTGTTGACCGCGACGAGCGCAAACCTCGCAGGGCAACCGCCCGCTCGCACCGCCGCCGAAGTCGCGCGCGCTTTCCCGACAGGACTCGATCTTATCATTGACGGCGGCACGGCACGGACGGAGCAGCCTTCGACTGTGGTTGATGTCACGGGCCACGAAGCGCGACTAATACGTGAAGGCGTCGTCGCTTGGCGCGAAATACAAAAAAGCGTTAACTGGGAATTAGAGCAATGATTATTTCTGCGCGACAGTTAAGTTGCGCACGAACGTCCAGTCGCCGCCGGGCGGGACTTGTATGTTGCCGACCGACTTGCGCGCGATGACGATGTTGTTGGCGTACCAGAGTGGCAGCGCAGGCATCTCGCGGCTGATCAGTTCCTGCGCCTGCGCGTAGAGTTGTTTGGCGCGCGCGCGGTCGGCTGTGCTGACGGCTTCGCTGAGAATCTTGTCGAGTTCAGAGTTGTCGTAACGACTGCGGTTGAAGTTGCCGCCTTTCAAGTGTGTGAACAGGTCGCGCAAAAAGATCGGGTCTTGATTGCCGCCGACCCAACGCCCGGCCGTCAACTGAAACTGACCATTCACCTGCGCCTCGCGCAAAGTGTTGTCTTCGAGCGTCTCGATAGAGACAGGCAGGCCCACTTCCTTTAATTGATTCTGAATCACCTGCGCATACCCGCGCACAACCACATTACTCCCGGAGATTTCAAATGAAAGCGGTTTGTCGAGCCGCATGCGTGGGCCGTCGCCGTCCGGGTCGCGCAAGCCCGCTTCGTCGAGCAACTGTTTGGCGTGCGCCGGATCGTATGTGTAAACCTGTCCTTGCGCGTAGGCCCAAGATTCAGGCGGGATCATCGAGTGTGCGACGCGCGCTTGGCCTAGCAGCAAGTTCTTTACGATGCTCTCGCGATCAATCGCATAAGCGATGGCTTGCCGGACGCGCGCATCAGTTAATGGCGCGCTCTGCGTGTTGAAGCCGAGCCATTGGACGTTCGTGCCCGGACTTTGCGTGACTTGCAGGTTCGGGTCTTTGGCGAGCGCCACATATGCGTCGGGCGAAAGCGAAGTGTTGATGGCGAGGTCAACGCGCCCGCTGCGCAGTTCGGCCTGCTGCGTGTTTGCGTCGAGGATGACGCGCACGCGCAGTTGTTTGATGTTCGGCGCGCCCTGCCAATAGTCGTTGTTCGCCTCCATGTCCACGACCTGCTGCGACTCGTTCCAATTGACGAACTTGAACGGGCCGGAGCCGATTGGATGTGTTGCCTGTTGCTCGAACGTGCCTTCAGGAATGATCGGGATCGGGATCAGATTGGCGTACAGCTCTAGCCAAGGTTTGCGCAGATGAAAGACGAGCGTGCGCGCGTCGGGCGCATCAATCGAAGTGATGTAGGGTTGATTATCTTTGACTGCGCCTTCGTAGAACGAAGCGGCCTTCGTGTAGTCGGCAGCATGTTTGTAGATCAACTGCTCGAAAGTGTACTTGCAATCCGCAGCCGTGAGCGGCTTGCCGTTGTGAAACTTCACATTGTCTTGCAGCGTGAACGTGACAGTTAAGCCGTCAGATGAGACTTGCGGCGTGGCGAGTTCGGGCACGTAATCAAGTTGCTCGTTCTTACGCATCAGCGTATTGAACATCAACTGGCGCATGCGCTCGCTCGACGCATCGAAGCCTTTCAATGGATCGAGCGTCTTCGGACTTGACTCCAACGCCAGCACGAACGCGCTGCTGCGCGGGCTGCAAGCGGGCAGAAGGCAGAAAGCAGAAAGCAGAAGGCCGAAGGCCGAAGGCAGAAGGTAGTTAATGCGTCGTGGGCGATGGCGAACACGTGCCGGCCTCTGCGCCGCAAGCAGCGAATGATTATTGCCTGCTTGTTTCTTACTGTCTTCGGCCTTCGGCCTTCGGCCTACTGTCTTCATATTTTGCCTCCGTAGGTGTAATTCAGTTTCCGGTTGAGCGCGGCGGTCTCTTCGCAGAGTTGGCCGAAGCGCGCGGCATCGAAGGGAAGCGGCGGGCGCGCCAGAGCCTTGTACGCGGTGATGCGCCGCAGCGATACGCCGATGCGTTCTGCTGTCAACACGCCGGCGCGCGCGGCTTGCAGGAGCGACTGATAGCCGCGCCGGATCAATTCAGGGCGTGCGCAGATGAGCAGCATGTCTTCGCCCGCTTCGATGGCGAGCCGCACGGCGTCTTCGATCTGGTAATGCTTCGCAATCGCGCCCATCTCCATGTCGTCTGTGAGGACGAGACCTTCGTAGCCGAGTTCTTCGCGCAAGAGGTGCGTGACGATCTCTTGATTGATCGAAGCGGGCACGAGTCTGCCGCCCGCCGTGCCGCGATGTATGTCTATGTTCGGGAAACCGCCGTGACTGACCATGAGGGCGCGCACCATGTTGTCTTCGCGTTGGAACAGTTCGATGTAGGGCGCGAGGTCTTGCGCGATCAGATCGTCGTGCGTAAGTTGAATGATCGGCATCTCGTCGTGCGAATCAATTTCACCTGCGCCGATGCCGGGAAAATGTTTGGCGCAGCCGAGCAAGCCCGTGCCCTGCAAGCCCCGCAGATAGACCATTGTGTAGCCAAGCACTTCGCCGGGCGAGCGACCGTAAGAACGAGAGTAGAGTCCGTTCGAGAGCAGGTCGCGGTCGTCGGTCATGATGGACATGACCGGCGCGAAGTTCATGTTGAAGCCGAGCATGCGCAAGACTTCGCCGGTGATCTGACCGAGCATGCGCGCGGCGGCCAAGTCGCCGTGCTGTCTGATCGTGCGCGCCGACGGCATCGGCGTGCAGATTTTGCGCAGGCGATCAACGAGACCGCCCTCTTGATCTACGCCGAACAGAGGCTCGGTCGGCACAACTTCGCGCACGCTGTCGAGCAGTCCGCGCAACTGCGCGGGCGCGGCCACGTTGCGCCCGAAGATGATCACGCCGCCGGGCATGATCTCCGTGACGAGCGCGCGCGTCTCTTCGTCAAACTCAGTGCCGGGCAGCCCAATGTAGAGCAGTTGGCCGATCTGCTGTTCAAGCGGGAGCGCGAGCAGCGTCTCGGTCAGGCGCGCTTGCGTCGTCTCTAGGTCGGGGCGGTTGAGTGCTTGCATGCTGGCTTCAAAAAGACGAAAGGGGCAGGGACAAGCCCGACCCCGACGAAAGACTGGCGACGGTTAGAGGAGAGCGTTTATGGCTGAACTGTCTGTTCAAACGATTCGCTTGCGTATGTCCAACAGGAGCGCGCGCACTTCTTCGTGCGAAAGTTTTTCTACCTCAACCGCGCGAAGCTCGTCAAGCAAGCTTTGATTAACCACATCGAAGAGTGTGGCCTGCGCTGCCAATGCTTGCCTGCGCGCGCGCCGTGCGGCCTGCGCGAGCGCGCCACTGCCATCGTGCGGCTGTGACGGAGTCGCACTCGTGCTAGCAGCCTCGTTTGTCTGTGTCGCCGATTCAATCTGGTCTGCGAACACGTCCAACTCATAACGTTCAAGCCGCTGCAAGACTTCGCGCGCCCGCGCCAGCACTGCGGGCGGCAAGCCCGCCAAACGCGCGACCTCGATGCCGTAAGACTTCGACGCGCGCCCGCGCTCAAGCTTGTACAAGAAGATCACTTCGCCCTCGCGTTCGGCTACACGAATCTGATAATTCTGCGCGCCGGGCAGACGCTCGGCCAATTCGGTCAACTCGTGATAGTGCGTAGCGAAGAGCGTCTTGGCCGCATGTTCTGGCGAATCGTGCAAGTGTTCAGCTACAGCCCAAGCGATTGATAAGCCATCGAAGGTCGCCGTGCCGCGCCCGATCTCGTCGAGCAGGACGAGCGAGCGCGGACTGGCGTTGTGCAGAATCGCGGCCGTCTCCGTCATCTCAACCATGAAGGTCGAGCGCCCGCGCGACAGATCGTCCGATGCGCCGACGCGCGTCCAGATGCGATCAAGCAGAGGCAGACGCGCGCGCTCGGCCGGCACGAACGAACCCATCTGCGCGAGGATTGCGATCAACGCGGTCTGTCTGAGCAGCGTGGACTTGCCGCCCATATTCGGCCCCGTGATGATCAGCAGACGATCCGTCGAGTTGTTCATGTAGAGATCATTCGGCACAAACGGCGCGCTGCTCGTCGCTTCGATCACAGGATGACGGCCGCCGCCGATCTCGATCTCATCGCCGTCGTGGAGGATGGGTCGTTGATAGCGTTGGCGCACGGCGGTCGTCGCAAGTGCAGCCAATACGTCGAGCATCGCAAGCGCCCGCGCGGTCGTTTGCAGGCGCTTCGTCTCGGCGGCAACACGTGCGCGCACATCTGCGAAAAGTTGCGCTTCAAGTTCGCGTATGCGCTCCTCTGCGCCGCGCACGCGCTGCTCCCAATCTTTTAACTCCGGCGTCGTATAGCGTTCCGCATTGGCGAGCGTCTGCCGCCGCTCGTAATCCGGCGGCACACGCGCGGCGCTGGCTTTCGAGACTTCGATGAAATAGCCGAAGACGTTATTGAAACGCACGCGCAGCGAAGCGATGCCGGAACGCGCACGCTCGCGCGCTTCAAGCGCGGCGATGGTCTGCTTGGCGTCGCGGCTGACGACGCGCAGTTGGTCCAACTCTTCTGAGTAGCTAGCGCGGATCGCGCCCGTGTCTGAGAGCGCGAGCGGCGGGTCGTCGCTGATCGCATGCGCGATCAACTCGCGCACATCCGGCAACTCATCCGCGCTTTCATACAACACTTGCAGCAACGACGCCTCCGCGTCCGATAACGTCTGGCGGATTATTGGGACTTGTTCGAGCGAGCGACGCAGGGCGGCGAGGTCGCGGGGCGTCGCGGTGTTCATGTTGATGCGTGCGCAGAGGCGTTCGAGATCGGCCACATCTTTGAGTAACGTCTGCACGCGATCGCGTTTGAGTTGTGAGCGATGAAAATGTTCGACCGCAGCCAGACGCGCTTCGATCTCGCCGCGTTTAATCGAAGGGCGGAGCAGCCACGCCCGCAAGAGCCGCGCGCCCATGCCGGTCACGGTTGCGTCAATCACGCCGAGCAGCGTGTGTGCGCGGCCAGCGTTCTGTGCCTCCGTCAGTTCGAGATTGCGCACGGTCACGGCGTCAAGTAAGAGATGATCCTGCGCCTCGAAGTAAGTGATGTCGTTAACGTGCGCGACCTGTTCGCGTTGGGTCTCGCGTGCGTAGCGCAGACACGCGCCCGCGGCCGCGATGGCTTCGGTCTGTTGCTGCAAGCCATAACCTTCGAGCGTGCGTGCGCGAAACTGTTCGAGCAGCAGCATGGCGCAATTAACCGGCTCCCACAGCCAATCATCGAGCGGCGTGAGCGCCATTAGTTGTGAACCGAAAGCAGCGTTACCCGCAGGCGTGATGCGCGCAAGCGGTGCTGACTGACCACTATTTGCAGCCGCGTCGTGCTGTGTGCTGTCAGTCGTAAGCGGCAGCGGCGTAGTGCGCGCGCGGCCGGCATAGCTATCTCTGATGAGCGGCGCGAGCGAGGTGGGGAAGAGTAGTTCGCGCGGGGCGTAGGATTCGATGTCGGCACGTACGCGCGCCCAAGCGTCTGGGCCTGTAGCCTGTGTGGCGCGAAACTCGCCGGTTGAAAGATCGAGAAAGGCTGCGCCGAAGCTATCGCCTGCGCCACAGACCGCGACGAGATAGACAGACTCGCGTGCATCAACCAACTGCGGATCGACGGCCGTGCCCGGCGTGATGACGCGCACGACCTCGCGCCGCACAAGCTTCTTGGTCTTCGCAGGGTCTTCGGTCTGCTCGCAGATCGCGACGCGATAGCCTTTACGGATCAGACGCGCGACGTAGCCCGCGACCGCGTGATGCGGCACGCCGCACATGGGGATTGGTGTGCCGCGCTCTTTGTGGCGCGCGGTCAGAGTGATCTCAAGTTCGCGTGCGCCTGTGATGGCGTCGTCGAAGAAGAGTTCGTAGAAGTCGCCGAGGCGAAAGAAGAGCAGCGTGCCCGGATGCTGTTGCTTCAGTTCTTGATACTGCCGCAGCATTGGGGTAAGTGTGATTTCAGTCATGATCAATCCGGCATGAGGCGTCTCTGAGCGAAAGCCTATTGTAGTGAAAAGCCATTGAAGGGCAAGGCCAACTCGCAAAATTGAGCAAAATAATTTCGCCTTCGCGATTGCGCGCTAGACGCGCTCATGCAAGGTTCAAGTAATGCTTTAACTTCGTCGTCGTGCCGACTGTTGAAGTTAACTATTAAAGTCCAACGAAGGCAGCGCTAATTGAGATTGCGTTGAGCGAAGCAGAACTTGTCGCCGCTTGCTGGTGCGAAAATTTTTCTATCTCTTCATCTGCGAGTATTGCTTCAGCCGCTATATCGCATTTAGTTTCCTGCTCCCTCGCACGGTTCAAACTGCTCTACGCAGACCGGCGTGGTTCGTCATCGCAGGCTTCGCACTAATCTGGGTCGCCAACCAATACATGAGCCTGTACAATCGTCTGCGGCTCGACAGCAAGGGCGAAAAGATCGAGCACGAGCTGATGGAAGAAGAAAATGGGAGAGAAAGCAAGTTGGTTGATGGACAACGAGATAGCCGCCGGAGCTTAACACAAAGCCTGAATATACAAGGCGGATTTCAGCCGAAGAAGATTTCGGCGACGTTGTAAATCTCTTCGTCGAGTCGCTTGACCTCTTTAAGTGCCTCGTCGAACGAGATGCTGACTATGCGATTGCCTTGCAGCGCGGCCATATGCCCCCACTCGTTTGCGCGCACCATCTCATAAGCTTTGACGCCGAAGCGCGTCGCCAGCACGCGATCAAAAGCCGAAGGCGACCCGCCGCGCTGCACGTAGCCGAGTTTGGTGACGCGCGCCTGCATGCCTGTGCGCGCCTCGATCTCGCGCGCCAAGACGTTGCCGATGCCGCCGAACTGACCTTTGCGGTAAATCTCTGCGGCGACCTCTTCGGTGATAAAATTCTCGTCCGCGCGCGGGTGCGCGTACTCGGAGACGACAATGATTGAGAACGGTCTCCCTTGCGCTGCGCGATGAAGAATGAAATCGCAGATGCGCGAGAGGCGGAACGGATGTTCGGGGACGAGCACGATGTCTGCGCCGCCGGCGATGCCGCCGTAGGCTGCAATCCAGCCTGTGTGCCGGCCCATCACTTCGACGACCATGACGCGATGATGCGACTCGGCCGTCGAGTGCAGACGATCAACCGCCTCGCTCACGATATTCACGGCCGTGTCGAAGCCGAAGGTGAAATCCGTGCCGCCCACATCATTGTCAATTGTCTTAGGCACGCCGACGACTGGCATGTGCTCTGAGCGCCACAGGTCGCGCGCCGTGCGCAGTGAGCCGTCGCCGCCAACTACGATCAGCGCATTGAGTTTGTACTTGGCCCAGTTGCGACTAATGCGGATGAGATAATCAGGCTCGTCGAATGGATTGATGCGAGAGGTGCCGAGGATCGTGCCGCCGCGCGGGAGGATGCCGGTGACTGAGGCGCGTGTGAGCGGTTCGATGTCATCTTCGACAAGACCGCGCCAGCCGTTGCGGACGCCGAGCACTTCGGCCGCCTCATTGGTTGCGCGCCGGACGACGGCGCGGATGACAGCGTTGAGACCGGGGCAGTCGCCGCCTGCGGTCAGAATCCCTATGCGCACGCTCATGTGTACAAAACGAGCCGCTTGAATTTCGAGCTTCAGTTTGCGTTGCTTTATTTGCCGCGCCTATAATCGCGCGACCTCCCTTAACCTGTCAAACTTGAGGCGCGAAAGCGACGTGCGCGCGTGCGAGCGACGATCAGTTACGGGCCTATTTATGACGGCACAGACGGAGCACGAGCCATACATCTTGAGCGTTGACACAACGACCGATGCGCGCAGCGTCGCCATCTGCGCGGGTGCGCGCGTCTTAGCGCAGGCGGCAGGCAATCTGCGCAGCGCACAGTCGGCGAATCTGCTCGGTGACATTGATGCTACGCTCACAAAGGCCGGCCTGCGACTCGCTGAGATCGAACTGCTCGCGGTCGCGCGTGGGCCGGGCAGCTTCACGGGCTTGCGCGCAGGGTTGGCAACGATGAAAGCATTTGCGGCCACACTCAACAAGCCGCTCGTCGGTGTGCCCACGCTGCATGCTGTCGCATGCAGCGTGGGCGTTGCGCCGCACATCGTCGCCGCGTTGCCCGCCGGTCGCGGCGAACTCTTCGCGCAGTTGCTCGCATGCGAAGCCGATGGCATGATCATAGAACTAAGTGAGCCTGCGCATCTGCCGCCGCATGTGCTCGTTGAACGTGCGCTCAATTGGCCGACGCCGCTCAAGTGGGTCGGGAACGGAGCGCAAACGCGCGCCGAGTTGCTCGCTGAGACAGCGAAACGCATCGGCATCGAATGGCACGCAGAGGTTGATCAGTCCGGCTCGGAGGAAAGAAACTCAGGGCAGAGAAGTGGCAAGATGGCTGGCGCGCGTGTGTGGACGCTGGCGCGGCCTGCGGCCACGTATGCTACAGAGATCGCGGCGCTGGCTTTGCGCGAGTATCAAGCCGGGCGCACGTTGCAAGCGGAGGAGTTGCGCGCGCTCTACGTGCGTCTGTCCGATGCGGAGTTGAACGAGCGATGTCGCGTGTAGGACGAGCGCAGGTGAACGAGCGCAGGGATTATCGCGTCGATCTGGCGACGCGCCACGATCTGTTGGAGGTCGTCGAGATTGAGGATGCGTGTCAGTTGAGTGCTTGGGGCTGGGATGCGTACCACGGCGAACTGGCTAGGCCCGAAGCGATCATGCTCGTGGCGCGGCGCAGCACCCCCGATTGGCAGACAGGCAAATCGCTCTATGGCTTCATCGCCGCGCGGGTCACGGCGGAAGAGTTGCATATCAACAACATCGGCGTGCGTACATCGGCGCGCGGGCGCGGCATCGGCAGTGCGTTGCTGCGCGCGGCGCTCGCCACAGGGCGACGGCTCGGCGCGCACACTGCACTGCTTGAAGTGCGCGCCGGCAACCTTGAAGCGCAGGCGCTCTACCGGCGCTTCGGCTTCGAGGTGACGGGCCGGCGACGCAACTATTATCACGGGCCAACCGAGGATGCGCTACTTATGAGCGTCACCTTAGTGCGCAGGTGACAGCTAACGGACTTGATTCGCGCAGCGCAGTTGGGCTACCATTTTCACATCAATTGTGCGAAGGGCGCGCCGAGCAGTTTAAAGCCCGACCTGCTGCGCGTCAGAGGTTTTTCGGCACACCGCTCAAAGATGCATCTGCAAAGGAGGCTTCCAAGCAATGGAAATGACCAACACGGACAGCTTGAAGGAACACCTGATCACGACCGACCCGGAGTTTCGTGAACTGGCGCGCGAGCACGGCAAGTACGACGCGCGCTTACGCGAACTCTCGGCGCTCGCGTACCCGAACGACGAAGAGCAGTTGGAAGAGATCACTTTGAAGAAGAAGAAGCTGGCCGTGAAAGATCAGATGCACGAGATCATGCTGCGCTATCAGAAGCAGGCGAGCGTGACTCACTGATGAGCCGGCGCGCAACCGGCATGCGAAACTACAACTGACAGGCAATTCTTAACAGACGGGGATGCCACCCAACAGATGTGCGTCCCCGTCTTTGTTCAGCGCTGAAGCCGCCGGCACAGACAAGCGGAGTTGGCGCAAGCGTATTTATCATTTTCATTCTATGGTGCGAGACGGTCTGCCGTTTGTATTGATCCCGCTTGGCTGTGCCTTCTTGGCCACGGCCTTCGGTTACTGGTGGCTGGCCTTGCCGCTGATTCTGCTCGCGGCCTTCATGGCATTTTTCTTCCGCGATCCACAGCGCACAGTGCCGGGCGAAGCGAACATCGTCGTCGCGCCGGCCGACGGGCGCGTGACGCGCGTCGGCCCCATCGTGCCCGCTCAACCCGACTCGCCAAACGTCGTCAGCATCTTCCTCAGCCCCTTCGATGTGCACATCAACCGCGCGCCCATCGCCGGTGAGATCATAGACGTGACGCACACACGCGGACGCTTTCTGATGGCGACGCGCGCCGAAGCGAGCCTCGTCAACGAGCAGAACGCTTTGACTATACGCGGTGAGCGCATCACGGTCGTGTGCCGGCAGATCGCAGGCATACTCGCGCGCCGCATCGTCTGTTGGAAACGCGCAGGCGACCACGTCAGTCTTGGCGAACGCTTCGGCTTGATCAAGTTCAGTTCACGCACGGATGTGGTGCTGCCGCCAGAGGTTGAGTTGACAGTGAGCGTCGGCGAGCGCGTGCGTGGCGGCGTGAGCATCATCGGGAGGTTACGCGCATGAGTGCGACGAGCCTGCAAGCCGAAGAGACGCAGCCGGCGCGGCCCGAACGCAAAGGGCTGCGCAAAGGTCTCTATCTCATCCCCTCAGCTTTCACGGCCGCTAACATAGGCATGGGCTACTTCGCCGTTATGAGCGCGCTACGCGGTTTCCAGCTATTGCAAGGCGGGACGGATATCGAACTCAATCGCGCCGCATTGCTTTTCGACAGCGCCGCACACGCCATCGGCTGGGCTTGGGTCTTCGACACGCTCGACGGGCGGATCGCGCGCCTGACCAAGACGACGACAGAGATCGGCGTCCAGCTAGATTCACTGGCCGACGTGCTCACCTTCGGCATCGCACCGGCCGTGCTGGTTTACGCTTGGGGGTTCGGCTCGGCGCTGGCCGACGGCAGCGCCGCGCACAAACTCGGTTGGTTTCTCTCTTTCATGTTCCTCATCTGCGGCGCATTCCGCCTCGCACGCTTCAACGTGCAGGCCACGCGCCCGCGCGTGCTCGCAGAAGGCGCGGCCAAGGTTGATAAGAAAAACTTCGTCGGTCTGCCGATCCCTATGGCCGGCGGCTTGATCGCGGCGCTCGTGCACTTCGCGCCGCAGCCGCTCTCACGCTACGGCCCTGAGTTGGGCGCGCTCTACAGCGGCTTGTTGATGGGGCTTGTGGCGCTACTCGCCGCCTTGATGGTCAGCACCGTTCGGTATACCAGTTTCAAGACGGTCGGCGCTGATGGGCGCAGTACCCGCATCGCGATTTTAGTCATCGCTGCCATCGGCATGCTGGTCTGGCTCTACTCGCGCTACGTCGTGCTCGCGCTGGTTTCGCTCTATGTCTTGCACGGCATCGTCTTGCGCCTCGCTTCACTCTTCCGCACTACGCGCACCAAATAATCTTTAGACATCAGGTGCTTTAAGGCTGCTGTGCTGAAGTAGCAGGCACTGCGAAAGCCATCAGTCCATGTCTGGTTGTGATCAGCAGCACATCTGCCGCGACGATTGGCGAAGCTGAGGTGTTGCCGTCCGGGCCGACCTCAAGCGTATTGAGAGTCTTCCCATCATGCAACGCAAGCACGACGCACGCATCGCCACCTAAAGGAACGAACAGAGCGCTGTCCGCACTCGTTAGCGGCTGCGCCGCGATCCGGCCCGCAAGCTGTCGCTTCCAGACGCGCTGCCCGTGTCGGTAAGAGAGCAGATAAACAAAATTATCGAGCGAGGCGACGATCAACCCTTCGCCCGTCGCTGCGACGGCTTGCACGCCCGCCCCTGTGCGCGCGCGCCAGCGCAGTCGTCCGGTCACTTCATCAAGGGCATAGACGTATCCGTCAGTAGAGCCAAAGAGGACAAGTTGGTTCGCCACCACAACTGGGCCGCGAAGCGGGCCGTGAGTCTGATAACGCCAGAGGATGTTGCCTTGCTGTTCGTCAAAGACAAGCAGTGCGCCGTCCTCGCTGCCGAGATAGAGGCGGCCGCCATGCAGTGTGGGTTGGGAGGCGAAAGGCGCTGTGTACTGTGCCTGCCATTTAACTTCGCCGGTCGTTTTATTGATGGCATAAATTCGGCCATCGGTCGTGCCCCCGTATAAAGTCGTCGCGTTAGAAGTCAATGCACTACTAAAGGGGCGGGGCAGCGTGCGCATCCAAAGCGTCACTCCGCTCTTGCCGCTCAGCGCCCGGAGCGCGCCCGTAGCGCGATAGTAGGTTTGCGCGCTTTCGTGCGCGGCTGTCTCAGTCGCAATATAAACGCCCCGCTCGTCGCCCTCAGGCGCGGCTGAGAACTCTCCACCCAAATCAGTCTGCCAGAGTAACTGACCATCGGCGGCCCTTAGCGCGACGAGTCGGCCCGCTGCCAGAGGCAGATAGACGTGTCCATCAAAGGTCGCCGGGGTTAAGTTAGTCGTGTCCGCCGTCGCATACTGCCAGCGAGCGGTCAATGGTTGAGAAAATACCAATCGTTGCCCGAAGCTTATTCCATGGCAGAGTAGAGAGATTAAAGCGCTGGCGAGGCTCAGCCTCAGAGTTCGAGCCGCGAATGCTCCGCCCCCGCTTGGTCTCTTCAACTGGTAACTATACTTTTCTTTGAACTTCCACATAAAATGAGCAACTCATGGATGCCCGCTATGCCTTGAGCATAACTTAACTCTGCGGAATCTGCATTCGTGTCAGACGTATCAACGACCACGGAGGTTGACTAAAATTGACCGAGCAGCCCCACGCCACGATTATCATTCTTGATTTCGGCTCACAATACACGCAACTGATCGCCCGCCGTATACGCGAGTCAGGCGTCTATTGCGAAATCTGGCCCTATCACACGCCTGCCGCTAAAATACAAGCGGTGCGTCCGTGCGGTCTGATCCTTTCCGGCGGACCTTCTTCAGTTTACGACAAAGATGCGCCGCAACTACCCCCCGGCTTGCTGGACAACCTAGACTGCCCAGTGCTCGGAATCTGCTATGGGCTGCAACTTTTGGCGGCAGCTTTGGGCGGGGAAGTCAAACCATCACGCAGTCGTGAATATGGCTATGCTCGCTTGAGCGTGACGGCACCCGACAGTCTGCTGTTCAAAGGACTGCCGGAGGCTTTGGACGTTTGGCTGAGCCACGGTGACTATGTGACACATGTGCCGCCCGGCTTCCGCATTACCGCGCATACCGACGAAGCGCTTAATGCGTTTGAAGCTTTAAGCAGTCGCATATATGGCGTTCAATTCCATCCTGAGGTGGCACACACGCCGCTGGGCGCGGAAGTCCTGCGCAATTTTGTCTTTGAGGTTTGCCATGCGCGCGGCGACTGGTCTGCGCGCTCAATTATCATCGAACAGATCGCGCACATACGCGACCAGATCGGCGATGGTCGCGCCGTCTGCGGTCTGTCAGGTGGCGTGGACTCGACCGTCGCCGCGGCCCTCGTGCATGAAGCGATAGGTGAGCGTCAGACATGCCTCTTCGTAAATACGGGGCTATTAAGAGAGGGTGAGTTTGAGGCGACGCTGCGGCTGTTCCAACAGCAGATGCACTTGAATGTGCGCGGCGTCGAGGCCGGCGAGCGTTTCCTACTAGCCTTGCGCGGCGTCACTGACCCGGAAGAGAAGCGGCGCATCATCGGGCGCGTCTTCATCGAGGTCTTCGAAGCTGAGGCGCAACAGATCGGGGGCGTGGATTTTCTAGTGCAGGGCACTTTATATCCAGATGTGATCGAGTCGGTCTCCGTCCGCGGCCCCTCAGCCGTGATTAAGAGTCACCACAACGTTGGCGGTCTGCCCGCGCAGATGCGCCTGCGTTTAATTGAACCCTTGCGCGAGTTGTTCAAAGACGAGGTGCGACAGATCGGGCGCGACCTGCAAGTGCCCGAAGAGATTCTGCGCCGCCATCCATTTCCGGGGCCCGGCCTTGCGGTTCGCATTCTAGGCGAAATTACAGACGATAATCTGCGCTTGCTAAGGGCCGCTGACCGCATACTTGAAGAGGAACTGCGTTTGGCTAATCTGTACGACGCAGTATGGCAGTCCTTTCCGGTGCTGCTGCCTGTTTCATCTGTGGGGGTGATGGGCGACTTTCGGACATACGAGCGCGTCGTAGCGATCCGAGCCGTGACGAGCGTGGACGGAATGACGGCCGACTGGGCGCGCCTGCCGCATGATACGCTGGCCCGCATCTCGACGCGGATCGTGTCAGAAGTGCGCGGCATCAACCGTGTAGTTTATGACATCAGTTCCAAACCTCCGAGTACCATCGAGTGGGAGTAAGCCGATCTGTTCGGCTGCGCCGAGCTTCTAAAGCATTTTCTCACACGCGCAACATGAAAGCGCTCATAGGGCAAGGGTTTTATTCATCCTTCCAATCTCGCTTCAATATCTTGAGGTGATCAGAGCCGGTTCATACGTGATATAGTGCGCAGCGTTTGTTCGAAGAAGCGCACGACTTCCGTTCTACGATCTCATTCTTATATCGAGTTGACATGGCAAAACATAATTTCGCCCATCTGCATTTACATACGGACTATAGTCTGTTAGACGGCGCGATTCAGGTCAAACCCTTGGCCAAGCGCGTCGCTGAACTGGGCATGACGGCTTGCGCCGTCACGGATCATGGCAATATGTTCGGAGCGATCTCTTTCTACAATGCCATGAAGGCTCAAGGGGTCAAGCCGATCCTTGGTTGTGAGGTCTATATTACGCGAGGCAGCCGATTTGACCGCGCGCCGGCGAACGCCAAACCCGGCGAGAAGGCCAACTTCCATCTGATCCTACTGGCAAAGAATCTGGCGGGCTATCATAACCTTGTCCGGCTGACGTCTAGAGGATACACGGAGGGGTTCTATTATAAGCCGCGAATCGATCTGGAGTTGCTGGCCAAAAATAGCGAGGGCCTGATTGGCCTATCCGCGTGCATGTCCGGCGTGCCTTCGGCTCTACTGGCACGCGGCGCATGCGATGAAGCGGCCGCGGCCGCGCATGAGTTTCAAGAGATTCTGGGAAAAGGTAATTATTTCTTGGAAATCCAAGAGCATGATCTGGATGCGCAGAAGCGCATACGGAAGGACTTGGTGGCCCTTTCACAAAGGACAGGTGTGCCGCTCGTAGCGACCAACGATGCACATTATCTTATGCCCGACGATGCACGGGCACACGACATTTTGCTCTGCATCGGTTCGGGCAAGACCGTGCAAGACCCGAACCGTCTCCGCTATGGCTCGCCAAACTTTTATGTACGTTCGGCCGAGGAGATGTGGCGCATTTTCGGAGCCGAATTGCCTGAAGTATTGCACAGAACGGTCGAGATTGCGGAGATGTGCGAGGTTAAGTTTCCGACGGGCGTCAATCACGTGCCCGTCTATCCAATTCCACCCGGGCATGCGGAACTGACGATTGAAGAGTATTTCGAGAAGATAGTTAGGGAAGGGTATGAGCACCGTCGTGCGCAGGTTTGGGAGCCAGCGCAGCAAAGAGGCGAACTGCGCTATTCGTTGGCTGAGTATCAAGAGCGCATCTCACGTGAGATCGCAATGATCAAGCAGATGGGATTCGCTAGCTACTTTCTCATCGTATGGGATTTTATTCGATATGCGAAGGAGCGCTCGATCCCTGTTGGCCCAGGGCGTGGGTCTGCGGCCGGTTCGCTCGTCGCCTATTGTTTGGAAATCACCGACATTGATCCGATTCAATATGATCTGCTGTTCGAAAGGTTTTTGAACCCGGAACGTGTCTCCATGCCAGATATAGACGTGGATTTTTGTGTACGCGGGCGAGATGAAGTCATTCAACATGTAACCCAACTCTACGGGCGCGACTCCGTGTGCCAAATCATCACTTTTGGCACCTTAGCTTCAAAGGCTGCAATTAAAGATGTCGGACGGGCGCTTAACATGCCTTACGCGGAAGTGGAGCGGATCGCTAAATTGATCCCGCCGCCAGTACGCGGCCGGAACGTCTCAATTGCACAAGCTTTAGAGCAAGTGCCTGAGCTGCGTAAAGCAGTTGAAGGAAGCCCGCAGGTTAAAGAATTGATCGACATTGCACAACGGCTTGAGGGCTGTTCAAGACATGCCTCTGTGCACGCAGCCGGCGTGGTGATTTCGCCGGCCCCGCTAGACGAACTCGTACCTGTGGCTGTTTCTTCCAGACAGGAGCTAACGACGCAGTATGCCATGACGGATTTAGAAAAGACCGGCATGCTGAAGATGGACTTCTTGGCCTTAACCGCTTTAACTATTATAAGCGATTGTTTAAGCACAATTAAGCAGTTGCTTGGTATTGAGGTTGGGTGGTCTCAAATTCCGCTGGATGACCGAAAAGCAATGGAGCTATTTGCCGAAGGGCGCACCGAGGCTATCTTCCAGTTTGAATCGCAGGGAATGCAGGAAATCTGCCGTCGCCTGAAGCCCAAAGGATTGGAGGATTTGGCGGCCCTCAATGCACTCTATCGCCCGGGGCCGCTCGACGGCGGCATGGTTGACGATTTTATCGAACGGCATCATGGCCATAAATCCGTGCGCTACATTGTGCCGGAGATGAAGGATATTCTGGCCAATACATACGGTATCATCGTCTATCAGGAACAGATCATGCAACTTGCGCAAAAGCTCGCCGGCTATAGTCTCGGCGAAGCCGATTTGATGCGCCGCGCTATGGGTAAGAAAAAGCGTGAAGAGATGGCCTTGCATGAGAAAAAATTTGTGACAGGCGCGGTGGGGCGCGGGATTAAAAGGGAGAAAGCGGAACAGATCTTCTCGCTGATGGCGCAATTCGCCGACTATGGATTCAATCGAAGTCACAGCGTCGCCTACGCCTATCTGGCCTTCCAGACCGCTTACTTAAAGGCACATTATCCAGAGCATTTTTATGCTGCTGTGCTGTCGAATGAAGTTGAAGACACGACGAAAGTATTTAAATACTCTAACGAACTAAAAGGGCAGGGCATTCAACTATTGCCCCCTGACGTGAATGAAAGTCAGGGGGGATTTACACCACTTAAAGGAGCGATCAGGTATGGTTTAGCCGCAATCAAAGGCGTCGGGCAAGCAAGCGTTGATGCTATCTTAGCGGCGCGCAGGGATGGCCCCTTCGCATCTATTTATAATTTTGCTGAAAGGGTCGAGCAGCGCGCGATTAATAAGAGAGTGCTTGAGAGTCTTGTATGCGCGGGCGCATTTGATTCCCTCGACCTAGACGGGCAGTATGGTCGGCATGTTTGGCGTGCGCGACTGTTCGCCGCTGTGGATACGTCCTTAGCACGGGGCGCACGGGCACAAAATGATAAACTAAGCGGCCAGAGCGGGCTGTTCGGCGGGACGGAATCAATCTCTACTCAAGTTTGGGTCGAACCGCTACCGGAGGTTGAGGTGTGGAATCACGCGGCCATTTTGGCGGCTGAGAAAAACGCAATCGGTTTTTATATCACGGGCCATCCGCTTGAAAATTACGTTGAAGTATTGAATGAACTCAAGTGCTTAAACAGTATGAAACTCAATGGCCTTGAGCATGGGTCACAGGTTCGCATGGGCGGGATCGTGACGGCCTTACAGTTGCGCACCACTAAGAAGGGTGACCGCTTTGCCCTACTGCGTCTGGAGGATCAAACAGGCGGCGTCAAATGCGTTATCTGGCCGGATACTTTTAATAAATGTACTCATCTGCTCGTGGACGACGCAGCTGTGCTCATCGGCGGTAAATGGGATTTGAGTGATGATGGCAGCGGTTCGATGATTGCAGATGAGGTTGAGCGGCTTGAGGATGTTTTGCAGCGCAAAGCTCGTGCGGTGTTGCTTCGGACACCTGCGGATATGACTCCAGACGTTATATTAGATGGTCTATTCGGAGTGCTGGATCGTTTCAGGGGCGATTGTGAAGTATTTATTGAGATGTACCTTGAAGGCGGCGTGCTAGTTCGCACGCGTGCGCATGGTGCGCTGAGGGTTGAGGGTAGTCTCCAGATGGAGGCTGCGGTACGAGAATTGGGCTGTACCGTCGAGTGGTTAAGTGGGGAGCGCGCTGTGCTATCCTAGACAGCAGATGGTTACTGTGATGTTGCGCCCCGTTCCATTCAGCCGCTAGAGGAAGATGAACTGTGTCCGATGATGCTAATGTTCGCGATAGAGATGAGCCTCTGCCAGCTTTTGAGCGCGTTAAGCTGGCAAGGCATACCGACCGTCCTTACGCGCTTGATTTTATACAGCGGCTCTTTAGTGATTTTACAGAATTGCGCGGCGACCGTCGTTTTGCCGATGATCCCGCACTGATTTGCGGTTTTGCCACATTTCAAGGTGAGCTGGTTGCGGTGATTGCCCATCAGAAAGGGCGAGATACAAAGCAGCGCCGCCACAGAAACTTTGGTATGCCCAAGCCAGAGGGGTATCGCAAAGCTCTGCGCATAATGCAACTGGCGGAAAAGTTTCAACGCCCGGTCTTCACCTTCATTGATACGCCGGGAGCATATCCGGGGATAGATGCTGAAGAGCGCGGCCAAGCTGAAGCAATCGCCCGAAATCTGATGGAAATGGCCAAGCTTGAGGTACCCATTATTGTAACTGTGATCGGTGAGGGTGGCTCCGGCGGTGCGCTGGCCATTGGCATAGGGGATTGGGTGCTGATGCTTGAGAATGCCATTTATTCTGTTATCTCGCCTGAAGGCTGCGCTGCGATTCTGTGGAAAGACGCCGCACAAGCCGCACAAGCCGCACAGGCGCTGCGTTTGACGGCGAACGACCTGAAGCGGCTGGGCATGGTTGATCAGATTGTGCCGGAGCCATCGGCGGGAGCGCATACAGATGCTGACGAGGCCGCACGCTTATTAAAAGAGAGTCTCAGCGAGGGTTTGGCGGCTGTGGTGAAGTGGTCGCCACACGAGCGCAAATCCCGTCGGTATGAAAAGTTGCGGGCATTAGGCGGATAGAGCAAGAAAGGCTCTAAGCGGTTGCGCCGGTTTCACACAGTCGCCAATAATGTCGGCGCGCCGACATGGCTAGAAGGGAATATCATCATCCGAAATGTCGGCTTCAATCGGCTCCGCTTTATTGGGTGTGCTGGGTTCGGTGCGCGGTGATGTCTCTTCGCCGCGGCCGCCGATGAACTGCATGTCGGTGGCGTGGACCTCGAGCGTGTGACGTTGGCGCCCGTCCCGATCCGTCCATTCCTCTACGCGCAGCCGGCCTTCTATATAGACGGGCCGCCCCTTGGTTAGATATTGCGAGGCGGTTTCTGCCTGTCGGCCCCAGAGTGTGATTTTGAACCATGTCGTTACGTCTTGAGTCTCACCTGCGCGATCTTTACGCCGCTCGTTCGTCGCCAAAGTAAAACTGCATACTGGCGTGCCTTGCGGTGTGTAGCGGAGTTCGGGATCGCGCCCGAGGTTGCCGACGAGAATGATCTTATTAAACGACATGGTGAGATTCCTTTTGCCACTAATTTGATGTTAGAACGGATAACATACTACATGCCGCAACAATTTACGGTCAAGAGGCAAGATTGCAGATCGTTGAATGGTTCGTGCATTACTTTTAAGGTGAAACCTGAACAATAGAGATTGGTTTATGTTGAAGTTCCTCAGTATCGTCAATTTTGCCATCATCTCGAAGTTGCGGGTCGAGTTCCATGAGGGGCTTAACCTTTTGACTGGAGAGACTGGGGCCGGAAAATCAATCATCGTTGATGCGCTCAGCTTGCTGCTTGGAACGCGCGCCTCGGCCGAGGTCATTAGAACTGGCGAGCGCGTATCATTTGTCGAAGGCGCGTTCGAGTTGAGTAGCGAGCGTCGGCTGAAGCTTCAGGAGCTACTGAGCGTTGTGGGGATCACGCTTGAGACGGACGAGGATTTAACTATCCGTCGAGAGTTGCAAGCTGGCGGGCGCAGCCGAGTCTTTATCAACGACCGAAACGTGTCGGCTGCAACGCTCAAAATACTGCAACCTTTCTTGGTTGAAATACACGGGCAGGGGCAACAGCAATCTCTGTTGGCCACACGCGGACAACTACGCCTGCTCGACGCCTTTGGCAGTTGCGAAGGGCTGCAACGCAGAGTGTCTGAAGCTTACGCGCGCTGGAAGAGCGTGACGGAAGCTTTGCGTTCGTCTGTCAGCGACGAGATTGAGCGTGCGCGCACGCTTGATCTGGTGCGTTATCAATTGACGGAACTTGAGCGCATCAATCCGCAGGCAGACGAAGAGGATGCGCTCTTGGCCGAGCGGGCCCGTTTGTCTCATGCGGAGCAGGTATTGGAGTTGAACGCGAGAGCCTATGCGGCGCTCTATGAGAGCGATGACAGTGTCTTGGCGCAACTCGCTTCCGTGAAGCGTTGGGTGCAGGATTTGCAGGCGTTAGATGGACGAGTCGCTGGCGCGAGCGAAACCATCGAGGCGGCGGTGAGCCAACTGGCGGATGTGGCCGATGAATTGCGCCGATACGGTACGGGCCTAGATTTCTCGCCGGTGCGCTTGGCAGAGATTGAAGCTAGGTTGGCGGAGTTGGAGCGGCTGAAACGAAAATATGGCTGCGGTCTCGAGGGACTGCAACAGGTGTGCACGGTGCTGCAGGCGAAGGTCAACGAATTGGAGAATTGGGCGGAGCGTGAGCAAGAATTGCATGCGCAGTTGCTTGCGGCTGAACAAGAGTATGCGGCAGCAGCAGAGCGGCTGTCCGTTTGCCGGCGGGCAGCTGCACCCTTATTGGCCCAGCTTGTTGAAGCAGGCTTGCGGCATGTGGCTTTAGAGCGGGCACGCTTTATCGTCCAAGTCGAGACCGCGCAGGCGCATAATCGCGGCCTTGAAAGGTCGCGGGCAGATGGAGATGACGAGGCGTGTGTCTATTGGACACAGCATGGGGCTGATCGAATTGAGTTTCTACTGACGGCCAACGTCGGTGAAGAGGCGAAGCCTTTGAATCGGGTCGCGTCTGGCGGTGAGCTTTCGCGTCTGATGCTTACATTGCATGCGGTCGTGCAAGGGAATTCGGCCAAAGCAAGCGGCCGGACGCAAGGCGCGACCCTCGTCTTTGACGAGATAGACGTGGGCATTGGCGGGCGCGTCGCTGAGACGGTTGGGCTGCGACTTAAGACTTTGGCCGAAGCACAGCAGGTTTTATGCGTGACGCACCAACCACAGATCGCGCGCTTTGCAGATCATCATTACTTGGTCGAGAAGGGAGAGGTGGAGGGGCGCACTATGGCTTCGGTGAGAGAAGTCAGAGGTGAAGCGCGTGTCGGTGAACTAGCACGTATGATCGGCGGCACAGAGGATGTAGCGACGACACGCGAGACAGCGCGTTGGTTAATCGAAAGCGCTGCGGGCGCGCAGACCCGCGCCGAGGTGGCGACACAGAGCAGAGTAAAGAGTCGTAAAGGCGGCCGTGCAGGTCGTTCGGCCTAAAAGTATCTCGCGCGGCCTGGCGGATTCTGTTACACTCGTGCGCGAATGGGTATCGGTCGTTTATGTATAAAGGGAGCATCTACATTGAAACATTTGGCTGTCAGATGAACACAGCCGATACGGAGCGAGCGGCGACGGGATTGCGTGCGGCCGGCTATCAGTTGACGCAACAGGCCGAGGATGCCGATGTCGTGCTCTTTAACACTTGCTCTGTGCGTGCGCGTGCGGAGCAAAAGGTATTCACACGCATCGGCGAAGTTCGACGCGGCGCAAAAGAGCCCCTAATTGGAGTGATGGGCTGTGTCGCACAACTTGAGGGCGAGACTATTTTTGCTCAAGCGCCCAGCGTCCGTCTGCTTGTCGGCACGAGGGCGACAGACCGCCTGCCGACGTTGATTGAGCAGGCGCGTGCCGGCGCGAGACGCGTGATAGATTTGGGCGAGCGGCAGGCGGGCGAAGAGTGGGCTGTCTCGCCTGCAGAGCGGCGCTCAAAGCATGTAGCATTTGTGCCGATCATCGAAGGGTGTAATAAATTCTGTACCTACTGCATAGTGCCTTACTCACGCGGGCGTGAGCGGAGCCGACCCGCGGTTGAGATCGTGGCCGAGATCGAACGTCTGCGAGAACTTGGCTATAGCGAGGTGCATCTGATCGGGCAGAACGTCAACAGCTACCGACCGAAGACCGAAAGCGGATTAGAGGGGCACACAGGCGCAACCCCCTTTGCGCGCTTATTGCGCGCTGTTGCCGCGACCGGCATACCACGGATCAAGTACACCACATCGTTCCCCAGAGATTTCCACACGGACATCGTGCAGGCTATGGACGAGCACGAGAATCTCTGTAACTGGATACACTTGCCCGTGCAGTCAGGCAGTGACCGCGTATTGCGTTCAATGCGCAGAGGCTACAAGGTATCGGATTACCTGGCCCGGGTCGAGGCGATCAGAGGCGCAAAACGACGTTATGCTCTAACTAGCGATATCATCATAGGCTTTCCCGGCGAGACGCGGAAAGAGTTCAAAGACACAATGCGATTAGTCGAGCAATGTCAATTCGATAGCCTTTATATCTTCAAGTACTCCAAGAGGCGGGGGACGCCTGCGGCCAAATTGGCCGACATTGTGTCCGATAACGAAATGGCGGCGCGCTTCGTTGAGCTTGAAGCGCTTCAGAAGGAGATTCAGGCTCAAATTTTTAGTGCTTATGTTGGGCAGACTGTCTCTGTCTTAGTTGCAGGGGAGAGCACTAGGAGTACTGTGGATGTGACTGGGCACACTACCTGTAATAAGGTTGTAAACTTTCCGGGCGACGTATCGCTCATAGGGCGAATAGCTCCTATTAGAGTGACGGGAGCTAAGGCACATAGTCTATATGGTGAACGCTGCGAGATTTGAGCGGCTGCGGACAGCAAGCAGGGTGTGAGGTGTAGGCATGGAAATAGAGGTCAAAATAAGGGGTCTGATGATGGACCCGAATAGTGGGACGCCAATCGTTATCCTTAAAGACGTGAACAGCGACACCATGCTACCGATCTGGGTCGGCGCATATGAGGCTAATGCCATCGCTCTGGAGATTGAGAAGATCGCGCCGCAGCGACCGATGACACATGATCTGTTGCGCAATTTGATAGTTGAAATGGGTGCGCAGGTCGAACGTGTGGTCGTGACGGAACTGCGTGATAACACTTTTTTCGCCATCATAGAGATGCGTAATCATGAAGGAGAGAAGGTCCTGCTCGATTCGCGCCCGTCGGATGCGATTGCGCTGGCGTTGCGCGCGGACTGCCCGATCTATGTAAATGACGAGGTCATACGTGCGTCGCAGAGCGTCTCTGGACGTGAAGAGGAAGGGGTTGGCGGCGCAGAAGACGAAGAGTGGCCGGATGTCATAGGGGAGGCTGGTGATCTACCGATGTAGTTTCAACCTTGCGCACGATTCGCGTAAATTTTGAGTCGGGCCGCGAGGAGAGTTTGAGGCTGACAACCCTTGAACGCCGTTATCGCGATAGCTAATCAGAAAGGCGGGGTGGGCAAGACCACCACGGCCATCAACTTGGCGGCTGCTTTCGCACGCTGCGGCCGGCGCACGCTACTCTTAGATTTAGACCCGCAAGGCAATAGCTCAATCTCTTTTCTCGATGCGGCGCAAGTCGAGCGTTCAGCCTATGACATGTTGTTAGACGGGCAGGGGATTTGGAACGGCTACGTCTATACGACCCCGGTCGAAGGGCTGGAAATGATCCCAGCGCGCATCAATCTAGCCAAGCTTGAATCGAAGTTGGTTGGTGATTTCGACGCACCTTTCCGCTTGAAAGATCGCATGGAGCCTTTGCGCTCCAAATATGATGTGATCATCATAGACACCCCGCCCACGCTGGGGCTGATCACGGTCAACGCGCTGGTGGCGGCCACACACGTTTTGATTCCCATACAATCTTCCTACTTCGCCTTGGAGGGGACTGATGATCTGCTTGAGACGATTGAGAAGGTCAGGGCGCGGCCCAACCCGAACCTACGAGTATTGGGAGTCGTGGTGACGCTGCACGACCGGCGCACGACACTGGCGCGCGAGGTGTATGAGCAGATTCGTCGCGTGTTTGGTGCCCAACTGTTTGAGACTGTCATCACCAAGAGTGTGCGTCTGGAAGAAGCGCCGGCCTATAAAGAGTCTATCTTCACGTTCGCGCCACAGTCTTCGGGCGCGGCCGAGTACGCTAAACTTTGTGAAGAGGTAATCGCACGTGTCTAAGAGAGGCTTGCCATCGGGCGTGCGTATGCGGCATGACGCGCACTACGTCGAAGAGCTTTCGGGGCAGCGCCCGACGCCCGTCGGGCGCTTGATTGCGCTTGAGCAGCTTGATCCAAATCCAGATCAGCCGCGCGTAGAGATAGGCGATCTGACAGAGTTGACCGCCTCGATTAGAGAGAAGGGGGTGTTGGAGCCGCTGCTGGTGAAGCCTGCGCGCGAGCCGGGGCGTTGGATGATCATTGCAGGCGAACGGCGCTGGCGCGCTTCGAAAGCGGCGGGCTTGCGCGAAGTCCCTTGTATAGAGATGGACGTAGATGATCGGGCTGTAGCCGAGATCGCTTTGATCGAGAACATGCAGCGCAAGGATTTGACCCCTTGGGAGGAGGCGGACGGGCTGGCAGCCCTATGCGAACGTTTCGGCTACACACATGAAGAGGTGGCGCGCAAAGTAGGGAAGAGCCGGAGCACCGTGACGGAGGCGCTCTCGATTGCCACGTTACCGGAGCGAATCAGGGGACAGTGTCGGCGCGCCGACATCAGCTCGAAATCGCTCCTTTTGCAGGTCGTGCGCCAGCCCGACGAAGAGTCCATGCAGCACATGTTGGATGAGATCACGAATCGCGGTCTGACGCGCGATGGGGCACGCGCGGTGCGCCGGGCCATTGTTAATAACGGCGCGAGCGGAGCTGCGTCGCAAGCGGCGCGACCTTACACATATAGCTATACGGCCCCAGACCGCGCATATAAGCTTGAGGTTCGCTTTCGCCGCCAGCAGGTGCAAAGAACCGAACTGATCGCCGCATTGCAAACGGTAATTGCTAACCTCACCTCGGCGCTGACAGCGCTTGGGTCTGATAACGACGGCGAACGATCTTAGGTCTTTCTTATTAGTTTAAGACGGCTTGGGCGTGCTCTTCTTTCGCTCTGCAGCAGCCCGGCGCTGCAGCGTGCGCGCCCAACGTTCAAAAGTAGGTTGTAAGGGCTTGAAGAGACGCGCGCGTAGATTATGCTCGCGTTCGCCCCAGATGCGTAGATATTTCTCTGTATAAGCGCGCACGGCCGGCTCAAGCCGATCTTTTTTCATAGAATGGCGCAGGGTCAAGTGATAGTGTTGGCCGATCAGCATGAAGACCACGCTGGCCAGTTGCCCCTTGAAGGAGAGGCGCGGGAGCAGGCGCTTAAAGAAAGGACGATCGCTTGGCAGCAGCGCTTTTGTGGAAATTTCTAGCCAAGCCGGCTGATGACCCTGTCGCGGATGATACAGACCGGGCAATTGGTTAGATTGTAACGCGCGCACACGCGGGTCGGAGATCGTCTCTACGAGTCGCACGCGCTCAATCCCGCGCAGGTGCTCGCGCGGCACACATTCCAACATTTTGCTTAGCCGCTGCTCGGTCTGACGCGGCAGCTTAGTTTGCGAGAGATTTTCTATTTTGATAGCCATTGGATGATATTTAGGCACTGTAAGGCGAAAAGCCAAACGTCGTCAAGGGCTGAGAATTGCCGACTTATGTGGCCAAATCATGCGCGATCTAATACGTGAATATATCTCGTTTTTGCGAGTTGAAAAAGGGTTGGCGACAAACTCTCTGGCGAGTTATGTGCGAGATTTGGAGAAGTTGACAAGCTGGGCAAGTGTGCATGGGAAAGAGCTACAGGATTTGAGCCGGGTCGAGATGGCTGGCTGGAGCAAGTGGCTTTTGCAAGCAGGATTGTCGGCACGCACGGTCGCACGCGCCATCTCAACTGCGCGCGGCTTCTTTAACTATCTTTTACGCGACGGTTTCATTAAGAACGATCCGATGGCGGGCGTCGGCACACCACAGAGAGTCTGCACCCTACCTGTGCACTTGACCTGTGAAGAGCTCGAAAGACTGCTGGCAGCGGCTGATGTTGACACGCCTGAGAGCGTGCGTGATAGAGCAATCCTGGAACTGTTTTATGCGAGCGGATTGCGTGTCTCGGAACTAATCAAGCTAAAACTCGGGGACATTGACCGCGAACGTGGGCTGTTATTTTGTCAAGGAAAGGGCAGTAAACAGCGTTGCTTACCAATCGGCCGGAGTGCTTTGCTTTGGTTACAGCGTTATGATCAGGCGCGCGTGGCATTGGCCGAAGGGTACCCGACAATCTTTCTATTCATCTCCCGCGGAGGGAGAGCCATGTCACGACAGGCGATCTGGCGGCTATTAAAGCGCTACTCGTCGCGCGTCGGCCTCCAGAGTATCTCGCCGCACACCTTACGCCATACGTTTGCCACACACTTGATGCAGCGAGGGGCGGATTCGCGCTCTGTTCAAACTTTGCTTGGGCATAGTGATCTCGCGACAACGCAGCTATATACGCACATGACCGTGCAGCACCTACGTAGCGCCTATGATCTACACCACCCAAGAGCCAAGATCAGGGCGATCAAGGGAAGCAGAGATGCCGACTCACACAAGGATTAAGAAGCGCTGGTGCATTTGTGGCGTCCGATAATAGACGTTATGTACCGCGCCGGTTCCAACATACAGGAATGAATCTGTATTAGCCGACCTCTTCCACCGTTTACTCCATCCTCCGTCACACTTCATAATGGCTTGACAGCGATCATATCAACTGCTACAGTACGCGGTCTTTTTACTAGACCCTTCAAGATGTCAACCCTTGAACTTACCATGATTAAGGAGCACTGAAGTTTTGAGCCAAACCGGAAGCTATCTGTTCACCTCCGAGTCCGTGACGGAAGGACACCCAGACAAGATCGCGGATCAAATTTCAGACGCAGTTCTAGACGAAGTGCTAAGGCAGGATGAATGCGGGCGCGTAGCCTGTGAAACACTCGTCACCACGGGGCTGGTAGTAATCGCTGGCGAAATCACTACCACCGCGCACGTAGACTTTTCGCAGGTGGCACGTGAAACCATTCGAGAGATAGGTTATACACGCGCTAAGTACGGTTTCGACTGCGATACATGTAGCGTGCTGACTGCGATAGATCGGCAATCTCCAGACATCGCCATGGGCGTGGATACCGGCGGTGCGGGTGATCAAGGGCTAATGTTTGGCTTCGCCTGCAATGAAACCCCCGAATTAATGCCCCTACCGATCCAGTTGGCCCACAGGCTCTCGCAAAGGCTGGCGGAAGTAAGACGTAACCAGACGTTGCCCTTTCTCAGACCTGACGGTAAGTCGCAAGTGACTGTGGAATATCGTGATGGACATCCGCACAGGATAGATGCGGTTGTCGTATCTACCCAACACGATGCTCAGGTAGATAGGCCGACGTTAACCGAAGAGGTCACCAGACATGTCATACAGCACACCATCTCACCGGAACTGCTTGACCAGAAGACCAAATATCATATTAACCCGACCGGACGTTTCGTTACCGGTGGGCCGCAGGGAGATGCTGGGCTAACTGGGCGCAAGATTATTGTGGATACTTATGGCGGATATGCACCACATGGCGGCGGCGCATTCTCAGGTAAAGACCCGACCAAGGTTGATAGATCCGCAGCCTACATGGCCCGCTATATCGCCAAAAATATTGTGGCCGCAGGCTTGGCGGATCGCTGCTTGGTGCAACTAGCGTACGCTATCGGAGTGGCCGAGCCTGTGTCTGTCTTAGTGGAGACCTCTGGCACGGGGCGGGTCAGCGAAGCGGTCTTGGCGGAGTTGATCCGTGAACACTTTAACTTAACCCCTAAAGGCATTATCCAACACCTTCACTTACGCAGGCCAATCTATAGACAAACCGCCGCTTACGGGCACTTCGGACGAGCACAAGCGGGCTTTACATGGGAACAGGTCGATAAGGCTGAAGTCCTACGCACAGCCGCAGGTATATAAGGACGCGACCGTGAACGATCCCATCGGGTGTTAACAAAACCAGCGGAAAGGAAACATTACAGATGAGTGCGACTCGCACCATAAGCTTTGATGTCAAGGATTTGACTCTCGCCCCAGAGGGTAAACGGCGCATTGAATGGGCCGAGCGCGAAATGCCCGTGCTCCGTCTGATCAGAGAACGTTTCGCCGCCGAGCAACCCCTACGTGGCATACGATTGGCTGCCTGCGCGCACGTAACGACTGAGACTGCCAATCTGGTGCGCACACTGCAAGCCGGGGGGGCCGAGTCCGTACTTATTGCCTCCAACCCGCTTTCTACGCAGGATGATGTCGCAGCTTCACTGGTGGCAGACTATTCCGTGCCTGTATATGCCATCAAAGGTGAGACGACTGACACGTATAGCCGACATGTGCGCACGGCCTTGGACTTTCACCCGATGATGATCATAGACGATGGCTCTGACGTAGTAGCCACGCTGATAAAAGAACGCCACGAGCAGTTAGGTGAGATCATTGGGACGACGGAAGAGACTACGACAGGCATCGTCCGTCTGCGCGCGATGGAGCATGCCGGGGTGTTGACCTTCCCTGCTATTGCGGTCAACAACGCGCAGACCAAGCATTTATTTGACAACCGCTATGGGACAGGACAGTCAACTATCGATGGTATCGTACGCGCGACAAATATTCTGCTGGCAGGGCGGACGCTGGTTGTAGTCGGCTACGGCTGGTGCGGGAAAGGCGTCGCCTTGCGCGCGCGCGGTATGGGCGCAAACGTGGTCGTCACAGAGGTCAATCCTATTAAGGCGGTCGAGGCGGTGATGGACGGTTTCCGCGTCATGCCTATGTCGGAAGCTGCCGGTTTGGGCGACATCTTCGTTACGGTGACGGGCAATAGACATGTGGTCGATAAGCAGCATTTCAACTCGATGAAGGATGGCGCGATCGTCTGCAACAGCGGCCATTTTGACCTTGAGATCAACCTAGAGGCTCTGCGCGAGCTATCGGTACCCGCAGTGCGCGTGCGCCCGTTCGTCGAGGAATATACCCTCAATGAGACAAGGGCCCGTATTATCGTGCTGGGTGAAGGACGCTTGATTAACTTGGCGGCAGCCGAAGGGCACCCGGCAAGCGTCATGGATCTGAGCTTCGCCAATCAAGCCTTATCAGTTGAATACCTAATTAAGCGCCGCGGCCAACTCAGTCCGGGCGTGCATTTGCTGCCAGAGGATGTTGACACGGAGATTGCGGGGCTGAAGCTCCGCTCGCTAGGCTTGAGCATAGATACGCTCACACCTGAACAGATGGAGTATCTATCCAGCTGGGAGACTGGCACGTAGAGCAGCCAGTCATAGCTATGTTGGGGCTATCGCAGAGTTTAGGTTTTTGCTTTTGATAGCAAGTAAGCCCCCACGGCCGAGAAGAGTAGCAGCGGCACCCAAGCAGCGACAGGTGGTGGCAGTAATTGATACTGACTTAGCTGCTGAAAACCGCTGACACTACCCCAGAAGGCCAAGCCCACTGTGACCGCGGCACTTAGCGCCGCCAAGGCCGTATGGCGGCCAACGGCAAGAGCGAGGGGCAGCCCCAGTAGGGCCATGACTAGAGGAGCTAGGGGGGTGACCCAACGCTCCGCCAATGCCACTTCGAACGACCGCACATCAACCCCCCGCTGCAGTTTAAGTGTTTTTATGTAGGCGCTTAAAGCATTAGTATTAAGCTCCAGCGGCTTGCTAAGCAGTGGCTTAAACAAGTCGTGGGGCATAGGTGCTGTTAATTGCAGCGTGCCCACTTTTCGCCAGCCCGCCGACGGCCGGGGCAACTCAAACACCCGTGCTTGCTCAAACTCTAACTTGTCCGGGCCCAGCCAAACGCCCTGCCCGCCTGTGATGATACGCCGAACGTGTACATTTTCATCATCAAACTCGAACACTGTGGGCGTTTCGAGCGTTTCTGTCCTGCTATTATAGCTGTAAGTGAAAATATTCGACGACGACGGTAGAGCTAGCCAGTGCTGCCCTATGGATGTCACAACCTGTGCTGCCCCACCGCGGATCTGCGCCCGCAACATTTCCTGCCGACGGTTGGCCTCTGGCAAAATGTGTTCTTGGCATAACCAGACGCCGCCGGATACCAAAACAGCACAGAGGAGGCAAGGTAAGGCCATGCGATAGACACTCTGTCCCGCAGCCCACCAAGCCACCGCCTCGCTCCGCCGTGCCAGTAGAGCGTAAGTGATCAAAACCGCCACCAGCATACTAATCGGCGCGATGCTAACGCCTGCCATCGGGATTAAGAAGAATAGATAGCGGCTCAATAGGCTCCACCTCCCCCCGTTCATATAACGTAGCATCTCGAACAGGGTAAAGATCAAAAAGATGCAGACCATCGTGGCAAGTGCAAAGGCGAAATTCAGCAACAACGCGCGCAGCAGGCTGCGATCAAGCAGACCCAAGAGCGCATATTGCCCATGCTGTCTGGCTGCGGGTTTCCCAGCCGAACGTAGGTGCGTGCGCGGCAGCCGAAACACACGGTGCCAACCCCTCGGCAGACCATGACGGGTTGACAGTAATAACAGCGTGCCGACCAATATGGAGAGTCCGGTTGCCAACCAAGTCCCCAGTTGTAGGGGCACTCTACCGCTGCGACCTAGTTGGTCGCCCCCAAGCAGGAGCAGGTAATAAGCCAATAAGGAGGCGAGCGATAGCAGCATACCCGACGCGCGTCCGCCCCGCCGGACACGCACGCCTATGCCGGACCCAAGCAGCGCTAAGGCTAACGGCGCGCAACATAGGGCCAGCCGCTTATGTAATGCTTGGAGCGCGGTGCGCCGTGCTTCGCCCGGCCCGTTGCGGCTGCGCGCCAACAGTTCATGCCAGTTCATCTGCTCTAGTTCGTTCGGTGCGGATTCCAGTTTTTTGATCAGCGCATCTCGTCCGGTGTTCAAGCGCACGCGCAGTTGCGCCGAACGTTCGATCACGACCTGACCCGGGACCGTGCTCTGTCCCGCGCGTGCCTCCAATGTGGTTACCACCATCGCGTCGCTCAACACCAGTTCCGACTGTCCGCCCGATGTGTCGATCCGACCTGTCCTTGCTGTGACGATGCGTGTTGGCTCTGTTCCCTCTTGCCAATGTATGAAGACGCGCCCCCAATGCCCTTGTGCCACGTCGCCTTCGCGCACATAGATCACCTTGTCCGGTAGGTCCGTGTTAAAGGTGTTCGGCTCAACTGGCGATTCGAGCTTATAGAGCGCCGCACGCAAGGCAGATTGGTATAACTGGTGTGCCGCCTCGGGTGCGAGCACCAGCCCGTTATAGAGTGTCAACAGAGTCGTCAGCAGGCCCAACAGCAGTACGGGCATGATGATCCGTACGTGCCCGACCCCTGCGGCCTTCATGGCCACTAACTCACTATCACTGCCGAGCCGGCTGAAGCCCGTGGCCGTTCCGACCAATACGGCCATTGGCAGGGTAAATAACAGTATGTTGGGCAACAATTCCAGCAAGACCTCGGCTGCCAGATTGAAAGGGGTGCGCGTGCTGCCCAGAATTTCGGCGAAGCGTGTGGATTGCTGCGCCAGCAGCATGACTGTTAGTAGGGCCAGAGACAAAAACAGGTAAGGTAGGATGGCCGCAATGACGTATCTCTCGATCAGACGGCTGTTGAGGCGCATGGCTTGTAAACTAGCGCATGTTGCGTCGAGACTGCAAACGCGGCGGCGCATACGGCTTTGAGTCTCGGCCTCATCCTTCGGTGCGTTGGCTGCGCGGCGTGCGCTCCAAGGCCTTTGCGATCAGCCTGTGTGCCAATTGTGCCAACTGCTGCTGCGTCTCCTTTGATGAGTTGCGCCCTGCTTGTGCCCAAGCGTCGGGGGGCATACTCAGTAGTGTGCGCAGACGCGCTTGGGCTTCGGCATCTAGTTTTAGCCCTACGCCCTGCGCGCATTCGTTGCATTGCAGGGTGCTGTCGGTGCTTAAGAAGGCCTCTGCCTGTAGTTGTCGTCGGCAAATCGCGCAAGCGCGCACGTCCGGCAGGAAGCCCGAAAGTTTAAGCAGCCAGACTTCAAAATAGCGCACGACCTCGCCTGCGGCTGCGGGTGCTTCGGCGACGGTGTCCAGACAGGCGCGGATCATGCGAAATAGTTTCTCGTTTGGGTCGTGTGGTGGGACGAACTCAACTATCAGTTCGCTGAGGTAATTTAGGGCGGATACTATTTCAGCTTTATTGGCTAGATGGAAGTAGGAGCGTAATATCTCCGCTTGCCTGATTGAAACTAACTCGCGTGTCTCTTTCTCATAGTAGCTGAGCGACACGAGTGTGAACAGTTCGAAGCTGGCCCCGAATCGGCTCTTCAGTTTGCGTGCCCCATGTGCTACGCCACGCAGCAGCCCAGCTTTCCGCGTTAACAGCAGGATGATCTTGTCTGCCTCTGCTAGCTTGTAGGTGCGTAACACGAAGGCTTCGGTTTCGTTCAGACCCATTTGGCTTTTAGGTGAATCGGTTGGACCGTTAGACCGGCTGTGTGTGTTGTCAGTTTTTATCGGACGCGGGGTGTTCGCTTAGCGAAGTGGGAGCCAGTAAAGCAACCAGCCAAGCGCCAGCCCTATACCAACAAACTCGGCGAAGACCTTTAGCCCGTAGAAGATTCGGGCGCGCGTTGTCTCGCGCCCAGTGACACCGAAGACGACCGAGACGGCAAAGGCAAACACTACCATTAAGAGAAAATGGTTCAAATCTTCCTCCTCACCGCAATGTCGAAGGCGTCTAACGCCAGTAGGTAGTTCAACAACCCGGCGACCATCAAAAAGACATTCCCGTACTCGGCGGTCGCACGACTAGCTTGCTCAACTATACCGATGTTGCCCCAAAGACTGACCAAATAGACTAGCCCCGTGCCGAGATCACAAAACCCGAAGACGTAAGCCAGCAAGCCCGCCTCGTCAACATTATGCAAGCCGTACAAGTGCCCGCCAAGCAACAGCCCGACGAAATACAGCCCATAAACCACGCCAGCCAGCAATAGACCGCGCCCGACCCGCCCGAGCAAGAGATGTCCAACACCGGGCACAAGCCACGCCAGCAAACCGGCCAACCAAGCCATCCCACCTACCTGCACCGCACCCGCTTCTGTCTCTGCCACCTCTCTGCCCCCCTTACTTGAACCTTCCAATTCGCCTCTTCTTATCACTAAGCGTCCGCGTTAGCTCAAGTCAACTCCGAAGAGTCGGCACGGCGACCGAACTTAAAGCTATAGGTCAGATACGAACGGCGAAACTTAACAAACCAAACGTCTCAAACTCAATACAGCAGATACCGCGCTCGGGCTTCCGCGAACCGTTCGAGCGGCTCGCGCCAAGACGCCACTATCTCAGATAGTGCAGCGCCTCGCTCAATCGCCGTCCGCAGACGAGCCGTGCCCGCAATTACATCGAAAGGATTCTTGTCATAGACGTATTCGTAAGGCGGTTCCTTCCAGCGGAACTGCTCACGATAGAGCGCATAAGCCTCGCGCACAACGGCTACGCCCGCCGTCACAGGCTCGAACTGCTCTCGGTCTGTGACGTGTATCTGCACCCCGCCGCAACTTCGCCCCGCATGCTTCTGGAAGGTCGGCTGAAAATTACAACTGCGGAAATAGACGCCCGGCAGCTCATAAGCCGCGAGTGCACGCGCAAAGCATGCAGCCTCTATGTAGGGCGCGCCGACCAACTCGAACGGGCGCGTCGTCCCACGCCCCTCAGACAGCTGTGTCCCTTCCAGATGCACCGCCCCCGGAAAGACCGCAGCCGTATCTGGCGTAGGCATATTCGGCGAAGGCAAGACCCAAGGCGCGTCTGTCTCGTCAAACCATAGCTCGCGCGCCCAACCTTCGAGCAGCACCAACTCCAGTTCGCAATCCAAGCCCCATTCCCCTCTGAACATCTGCGCCAATTCGCACACGGTCATCCCGTGGCGCGTCGCTAGCGGAAACTGCCCGACGAAAGAGGCATACTCAGGCTCAAGCACTGTGCCCGCCACCTGCATACCGCCGATCGGGTTCGGCCGGTCGCACACCACAACCTTCTTGCCGTAGCGCGCCGCCGCGCGCATGCAGTTCGCCAGCGTATAGATGAATGTATAGATGCGGCAGCCCACGTCTTGCAAGTCGCAGACGAGCACGTCCACATCGCGCAGCATCTCTTCGGTCGGCTCGCGCGTCTCGCTGTAGAGCGAATAGACTGGCACGCCTGTCTCTGCGTCAAATGTGTGCGCCGTCTCGACCATATTGTCCTGCACCTCGCCGCGTATGCCGTGCTGCGGGCCGAAGAGCGCTGTCAGTTTACAGGCAGTCTGTTCGCGGAGCAGGTCTGCTGCGTGGCGCAGTTCATGATTCACAGAAGCTTGATTACAGACGAGGCCGACGCGCGCGCCGCGCACCAAATCGAGTCTCTCACTAAAAAGCTTCTCTAAGCCCAACACTGTGCGCCGGCCCGTACGACTTTGTCTCTTCGCTCCTGCCGCCACAGACGCACTCACCTTCGTCTCCAATATCTGCACCATTCTCTTCCCTCTCCAATGTTCTCAGCCGCACAACACCGCGCCGCCGTTCACATTCAGCACCGCGCCTGTGATGTGGCGCGCCCATTCGCTGCACAGGAAAAGCACGGGCCAAGCCACATCGTCCGGCGACGCCAGATGGCCGAGCGGGATCGTGCGCTCGACCTCCGCGCGCCGCGCCGCATCAGCCGTCACCCCTGCGATCATCTCCGTCGCCACCCAACCGGGCGCGACCGCGTTGACCGTGATGCTGTATGGCGCTAACTCGATGGCGAGTGACTTGGCCAGAGCGATCTGTCCGCCCTTCGCCGCCGCGTAATTAGAGAAGTTCGCTTCGCCACGCTGGCCCGCAGTCGAACTGATGATGACGATCCGCCCAAATCTCTGTCGCGTCAGCGATGGTGCAGCCGCACGACACACAGCCCAAGCCCCTTTGAGATTCGCGTCCAACACGCCGTCCCACAGCGCTTCGTCCATCTCTGCTACGGGTGCGCCCGCCCACACGCCCGCGTTGCAGACCACTATGTCGAGCCGCCCGAACTTCTCTTCGATTGCCTGTACCAGCGTCGTAGCCTCAAGCGGCTGGCTCACATCTGCGCGCAACGTCAACGCCTCAACGCCCTGCGCGCGCGCCTGCCGCGCGACCTCTTCCGCTGCCTCTGTCGCATGCAGATAGTTGATGCATACGTGGACGCCCGCCTCAGCCAAGCGCGAGACTATCGCGCGCCCTATGCCACGCGCTCCACCCGTCACAAGCGCCACACGCCCGCGTAAGTTCAAGCTCTCAGCCGGAATCATTAGCTCTGTCGTTATCGGACGCTTTCAAGCTCTGGGCGCGTTTCTTGTCTGTGCTCTTCCGCGCGGCGTCGGGCGGCCTCAACAAAGGCCGCGAAGAGGCGCGTGGAAAATTCGTCGCTAGCCCAAGCGATCTCCGGATGCCACTGCACGCCGACCGCCCAATGTTCCGTGCGTTCGTCCTCGACCGCTTCGATCAAACCATCCGTCGCCCAAGCCGTCGCACGCAAGCCTCGCCCGACGCACTCAATCGCTTGATGATGATGGCTGTTCACCAGAGCGCTCTCGGCGCAAGCCAGTTGGGCCAGCTTGCTGCCCGCGAGCAGACGCACTTGATGTGAGCGACGTTCACGCGGTGCGCCCTGTTCGTGCTTGATCGCTTCAGGCAGTTGACTCTCGATGTCCTGAATCAGCGTCCCACCGCGCGTCACGTTCCAGATTTGTAACCCGAAACAGATTGCTAAGAGCGGCAGCCCGCGCCTCTCTAACTCCGCTAAGACCAGCGCGTCCGTCTCGTCTTTGAGCGGATGCACACTGCCCAGACGTGTGTGCGGCTCGCGTCCGTAGCGCAGAGGGTCAACGTCCGAGGCGCTGCCCGGCAACAAGATGCCGTCAAGCTGCGCCATCAATGCTGCTATATATCCGGCGCGCGGAATGAGCGAGATGTGTAAGGGCACGCCGCCCGCCGCTTCGACTGCTTCGCCGTATGTGCGCGCCAGATAGAAACGCTCCGTCTCCAACTCGTGACGCATCGTGATCCCGATCAGCGGTCGGCCTGCAATCATCTCATTCGTCTCGCTGCAAGTTCTGCGCGCGCGCTCCACTACCGACGTTGCCGGCTTACGCAAACTAGCTGCGCGCGGTTTCGTGGGCCCGGGCCCACAACAATCTGCGGGAGCGGTCTTATCATAACTCAAATCGCCCGCGCCGCCGACACGCCAGCGCAAGGTTCGAAATTCGGCCTGTCCTTTTCAGTCTCTCCTCTGCGGCTTGGGGGCCCGCGTTCCTTGACTTCCCTTCCGCCCTGTTCCTATAGTCTCGCCTTGCACAGATGAAAAGAAAGAATTCAATGCCGCGTTTGCGCAGCACGACCGTGCTGCTCGTCCGTCGGGCCGGGCGTGTCGCCATGGCTGGCGATGGGCAGGTCACAATAGGCGACACCGTGATGAAAGCGGCGGCGCGCAAGGTGCGCCGGCTCTACAATGACAAGATCATCGCCGGTTTCGCCGGCGCGTCCGCAGACGCTTTCTCTCTGCTCACGCGCTTCGAGACCAAACTTGAACAGTATCACGGCAACCTAGAGCGCGCCGCCATCGAGTTGAGCAAAGAGTGGCGCACGGATAAAGTCCTGCGCCATCTCGAAGCGTTGCTGCTGGTGGCAGACGAGCGCAGTTCGTTTCTGCTCTCCGGCAATGGCGACGTGATCGCGCCCGATGCAAGTGAGGGCGCGCTCGCCATCGGCTCGGGCGGCCCCTACGCGCTTGCCGCCGCCCGCGCCCTCTTGCAACACACAGAACTGAGCGCGCACGACATCGCCCGCGAAGCCCTGCGCATCGCCGGCGACATCTGCATCTACTCGAATCAGAACATCATCGTGGAAGAAGTGTGAAGAGCAGCGGTCAGTGGTCAGTGATCGGTGGTCAGTAAAAACTGATTGCACCGATCACTGACCACTGACCACTGACCATTGACCATTGACATCATGGTTATCTATCTCTCAGGTGACGTGGACGACCACATAGGCTTGGACGAGATGACGCCGCGCCAGATCGTGGCGGAATTGGACAAGCACGTCGTCGGGCAGCACGCGGCGAAGCGCGCGGTCGCTATCGCGCTGCGCAATCGCGTGCGCCGGCAGAAGCTCGCGCCCGATCTGGCCGCCGATGTGTTGCCCAAAAACATCATCATGATCGGCTCGACCGGCGTCGGTAAAACCGAGATCGCGCGCCGGCTGGCGCGGCTCTCCAATTCGCCCTTCCTCAAGGTCGAAGCGTCGAAGTTCACGGAGGTCGGTTATGTCGGGCGCGATGTCGAGAGCATGATCCGCGACCTGTGCGAGATCGCTGTGGACATGGTGCGCGTCGAAAAGACAGACGAGATCGCAGACAAAGCCGAGCAGAACGCAGAGGAGCGCATCCTCGATCTGCTCCTGCCGCCGCGCCCGGCCGCCGCCAACTATTTCGATTTCGATGCGGCGGAAGCAAGCGCTGAGACACCTGCGCGTACGGACGAGCCGCGCGACGAACAGTTTCAAAGCACGCGCGAGAAGCTGCGCGAACAGTTGCGGGCCGGCAAACTCGCCAACCGCATCGTCGAGATCGAGGTCCACGAGAAGAGTTTTCCAACCATAGAGGTCGCCGGGCCCCAAGGCATCGAAGAGATGGGCATCAACATGAAGGACATGCTCGGCAATCTCTTCCAAGGGCGCACCAAACGCCAGCGCATGCGCGTTGACGAGGCGCTGGAATATCTGATGCAGGAAGAGGAGGAGCGCCTGATTGACATGGACGCGGTCGCGCGCGCCGCCCTTGAGCGCGTCGAATCGGCCGGGATCATCTTCCTTGACGAGTTGGACAAGATCGCCGGGCGCGAAACCGGTGCCGGCCCCGACGTGTCGCGCGAAGGCGTGCAACGCGACATCTTGCCCATCGTCGAAGGCACGACCGTCAACACGCGCTACGGCATGGTGCGCACAGACCATATCCTCTTCATCGCCGCCGGTGCGTTCCACGTCTCCAAGCCTTCCGATCTGATCCCTGAACTGCAAGGGCGCTTCCCCATCCGCGTCGAGCTTGAATCGCTCACGGTCGAAGATTTCAAACGCATCCTTGTCGAGCCGAAGAATTCGCTCGTCAAACAATACAAGGCGCTGCTTGAGACCGAAGGCGTCGAGCTTGAGTTCACTGCGGACGCAATCGACTCGGTCGCGCAATTTGCCGGCCGCGTCAACGAGCAGACCGAAGACATCGGCGCGCGCCGCCTGCACACGATCATGGAGAAGGTCTTGGACGAGATCAGCTTCAACGCGCCCGAACTCGAAGCCAAACGCCAAGTGATCGACGCCGCCTACGTCACACGCACGCTCGCAGAGATCGTCAAAGACCAAGATTTGAGCCGATATATTCTCTGACACCCCGCAAGTCGCAAACAGGTCACATTAAGTTATCAGGCGCGCAACGGTCTCAAGCTCATCGGTAGGCAATCGGTAGCGCCATCGGCGGAAGTGGCGAGCGCATATAATCTTCATATATATCGCATGGTCGTTCCGGCCCTTCTGGGCAATAACGTTTCTCCAACAGTAGGCCATCTTGGGCAAAGCGATCTAATAAGAATACCTGCTGGTTGTCGTTTAAGTAGGTTCGCTGTTTTTCCACCACGACGCCCCCGGCATAGCGGAACGAATCGCGTGCGATCAGGTGGCCTTCATGGAAAAACATGCGCCAAGTCATTTGTCCCTGCTGCCATACGTCCCGCATGACAAGCTCATGTGTGGGCCGATCAAAAAACTCGCGCTCTGCGCCGGCCAATACCTGTTCGTAATCTCTTTTGAGTGCTTTGGTTTCAATGCTCTGAATTAGCAACTGTGTCTGGCGTAGCGAGGCAAAAGTATTATCACGACCAAACCAATCCCGCAGCCCTTTGATGATCAATGGGGCAAAGATAAAGAGTAGGACAAAGAACAACACCAAAGCGAGCGGGACTTGGGGGAATTTCCAGAGCGGCACCTTAGATAGTTGCCCCGGCGGCCCCGGCGGCGTCCCGCGTAACGCGCGCCGCAGCTTTACCAGCGCTGCTTTTCTAGCGGCGGGTGTCTGATCGCGAAAATCTACATACTGATGACTCTCCAACAGTTTGGGCACTTCGCAGGCGCGGTATAACACAGGAATCAGCGGTCGGCCTTGCTCGTTCCAAGATTGATTGAGCAAGGCCGTCAATTCAGCATTGACTACACCGGACGCGATGGCATCCGGACTGAGCACGACTATGCCTGACTGACTCTGTTTGAGCGCTGCCTCAATCTGCGTCCGCCATTCGCTCCCCGGCACCAATTCCCAATCGTCAACGAAAACCCGGAACTCATCCTGCAAGGCGCTGGCTAGCTGCAACACCCACTCTTTATCTACGTGGCTGTATGAGATAAACACATCGAAGGTAAAGAGTCTCATCAATCCGCCTCAACCTTTACCCGGCTGCGTGTCTCGGCTCCGCGTTGCCAGATGGAAATGATGAATAGGCTGACTGGAGATAGCAACAGATAGGCGACCCAAAGTAGGTTGAAACCCAACAGCAGATTTGTCGGGTGGCGCAACACTATCGCCATGATGCCGCTCAGTAACACGCCTGTCGTGAGCCAACGGGTCAAGCGCCGGGCTATTTGCGCGTCTTGCTGTCTAGCGTAGCCGGAATTTGTGGGGATGAACTTGGTCTGGAGGCCGCTGGCCGACGCGAGCATCGAGCCGGCCAGTGGTAACAGCATCACGGCAGCCGGCGCATTGCCCAAGAGACCCGCCAGCAAGAGCGCGCGCCACTCGACTCCTGTCAAGCGGGCCAACACAATGCGGAGCGCGATAAAGAGCGCAGACGCTGTGAAAGTTGACCAGAAAGTTAAACCGTACAACTCATAGCCGGGCCGCAAGGCAAGTGCGTGGGCCAGAAACTGCCAGTAGCGCGTCGGCCGTTCAAAGCTTGCGCCGAGCGAGATACCGAGCAGCAGCAGCCCGACCAACGGAAGCAAGTAAGCCAATAGCTGACGACAGAGCAAGAGCTTGAGGCGCAGCGGGACCTTGGGCCAAGGGTCATGAAATAGCTCGACCGTCTGCCGCGCCCAGCGCAGCGTCCGCCGGATATAGGCGGAAACTGTGGCCGGCTCTGTATCTGTCGTCCAGACATCTACGAGCGCAGCCCGCTGCCCCGCCGCAGCGAGGCGCAGACTCAAGACCGTATCTTCATTGGTCAGCCTCTCTTCAAATCCACCCAACTCGCGTACAGGTTGTAACCTTATCAGTTGATTATGACCAAACGAGAGTAACAGTCCGAGTGGCCCGTGCACGCGCTCCATCACACGCATGCGCGGACGCGCGCCCGTCGCGAGAATCTTCGCCATCAACGAGCATGCGCCGGCCTGCGGCTCGATCTTAGCTTGAAACAGCGCGACGTCGGCGTTTGCCGGATGCCCGGCCGCGCGCAACAACGTGTCGGCAGCTTCGACGGTAAGTTGGCTATCGGCATCGAGCAATAACGCAGACTCGTAACGCGCCCCGCGTCGCGCCAGCCAATGATTAAGATTGCCGGCCTTCGCGCCGCACCGTCCGGGTCGGCGCAAGTGCGCGAGCAACTCCACCTGCCTCTGCGACAGGGCCACAGGCGCGTGCGAATCATCCAAGAGATAGACGTCGTAACCGGCAACCGCCAACGGCACTAACGATTCGACACAAGCTGCACTGGCATCATCGCAAACGACCATCAACACCGCCGTCCCTTCTCTGCGCACTGCTCCAGCCATAAGCGGGGCCGTCTGCGGCGACCAGACAAGCGCTAAGATCAACTCCGTGATCTCGACAGCCAAGCCAACTGCGAGCAATGAGTAGAGCGCAAACGCCAAGAGCTGCAACGCGCTGCTGCTCGGCGGCCAGAAAATCCAAGGCCCGGTCAACAGTCCGTAACAGCACAAAAACATCGTCACCGCGATGCTTCTCTTCGTCACTTTTCTCTCCAAATCACCACTGGCTCAGACTGGGTCCACAAAGGGATGTTGTCCTGCGGCGTCCCGCTCATGAACGCGCGCCCAGTGAGCGCATCGAATAGGCGGCTATCGGCTGAGGCTAAGGCGACAAGCTCAAAGCTTTGGCGCCGCCCCTCCGTTGGCGTGCCGATGTGTGCGCGCACAGACCAATGACCTGTTAGCGCGTCTGTGCGTTCGGCCGTAACGACCGGTTGCACCCACCAACGTATATCGGTTTCGGAGCGAACCACGACGGTCACGCGCGCGTCGGGCGGGCTGACCCGCCCCTCGATCACCAACTGCTCTCCTGTGACATGCTGGGCACTGCCAGGCGCTGTGATTTCAACCCGCACAGGCGCAGGTCGGACGTGAAGGCGAATAAGGAATAGCGAGGTGAGGACGCCGCTCATCGTGACCGCCCCGAGGAACGAAGCGACGGCTCTGCGGAAGTGCAGCCGCAGGCTGACAGACATGATGGCGAGCGCCGTGCTGAGCGCCAAGGCGAGCCAAACGATCCAGCTAAGCCAAGACATTGTGAGATACCGATGCCGTGTCGAATTGTTGAAAACCTTGCCGAGAGCTTCGAGATAATATACTTATTTGTAGTATTATCAAGCCGGTTTTTATGTAAGACGCATATCTAGCTGATGCTATCTCAGGATTCAGCCTGTCCGACGGCCTACATGCAACGATTCTGCTTCACGCTGGGTATTGTGCTACCCCTCATCTGTTTTTTTGCAGCCTGCGGCAAACGCCGGCCGCCTTTGCCGCCGGTCGAGCGCATTCCGCAGCGCACGGAGTTGTTGTCGGGCGTGCAGCGTGGCAATCAGGTGATCTTGAGTTGGCCTGCGCCGCGCCGGAATGCGTCGGCTGAGAGCGTGCAATCAATCCGCCGTGTGGATGTCTATCGCGTCGCCGAGCGCACCGACGCGCCTCTGCCTCTGACCGAAGAGCAGTTCGGCACGCGCGCGACCTTGATCGGCTCTGTGCCTTACGAAGAGATCAAACAGGCGCAAGAGTCGCTCACCTACACGGACACTCTGACGCTGACCGAACCTGTGCGCCTGCGCTACGCCATACGCTACGTCAATGCCGCAGGCCAGCGCGCAGCCTTCTCGAACTTTCTTTTGCTCGAACCGGCCGCGCGCGTCAGTCAGCCGCCTGCGCTCATGTCCATCACCAACCCAAATGAATCTTCCATCGTCGTGCGCTGGCAGCCGCCGACGGCGAACGTTGATGGTTCGACGCCCGTCAACCTGCTCGGTTATAACGTCTATCGCACAGACCGCTCGCAACAAGAGCCGGGGCAGACGCCGCTCAACAAAGCGCTGGTCGGCCCCAACGAGATGACCTACGCCGATCAAACCTTCCGCTTCGGCGAGGAGTACACCTACATTGCGCGCGCCGTCTCACTCGGCACGGCTGCCGCGCAGGTCGAGAGCTTGAACTCGAACGCGAAGAGCATCGCGCCCAAAGATGTCTTTCCACCCTCCGCGCCGACTTCAATCACAGTCGCTGCCGCGCCCGGTCGTCTGTCGCTCTTCTGGCCCGCAAACCCTGAGCGCGATGTCGCGGGTTACAACATCTATCGCTCGACCGATCCGAATTTACCGAAGGAACGTTGGACGAAACTAAACCGCGCGCTCTACGAGCGCATTACCTATCAGGACGAAGCGGTCGAGGCGGGCACACGTTATTACTACTATCTGACGGCTGTTGACACGTCGGGCAACGTGAGCCAGCCATCAGAGGTTGTGTCCGAGGTCGTGCCTTGATCTGTGGCCGGCGCTGCATCATTTATTCGTGCTTCGTTTGCGCGCATAACAGATCGACAGCAGTAGCGAGTAACAGTGGCTTCAAGTGAGTTGATTAGCTGCGCCGGCGCTAACAGGGCCGCGCAGGCTGGCTCGATTTCCCCAAGCAGAGAGGAGACGCAAATGTCTTGGCACATCACCATCACCAACAATTATCACGAAACGCTCAGAGCCTTCGGCATGGTCGTTAATGCTGGCGACAAGCGACCACATAAGGTGCCGCACGCCTTGGGTAACGGCTACATCGAAGTTCCCGGCTTTGGCAGCATCAATTTCATTGACATCGGTGACAAGAAAGTCGGCGGTCACAGTCAAGCGACATGGGGCGTGCTGCTCAGCTATCAAGGCGAGGAGCTTATCTTTCGCTATGAAGGCGGCGGGGACATACACGTCAACATCAACCAGTTCGGCCAAGCCGAACTGAGCGGGAACGGAGAATTTTCCAGAATCCTGCTATCGCCTTTCGCCTTCAAAGGATGAAGATAAACTCAGGCCGCGCGGTTCGCATAGATGCTCAGTGCGCCGCCCGCGCGGCCTGAGCAGCAACATGAAACTCTGCCGCTACTCTACACGCTCGGCTGTTGAGCCGCGCTACGGGTTCGTCGTCGGCGCGGAGATTTTCCCGCTCGCGGCTGATGAAATCTTCCGTCTCACGTTTGCGCCGCCTGAGACCGGGCCGGCCTGTGCGCTCAACGAAGCGACGCTCATCGTGCCCGTCACGCCCTCGAAGATCGTCTGCGTCGGGCGCAACTATCTGGCGCACGCGGCCGAACTCGGCAACCCGATGCCCGACGAGCCGCTGCTCTTTCTCAAAGCTCCGTCGGCGCTCATCGGCCCCGACGCGACCATCGAGTTGCCCGCCGCTTCTGAGCGGGTCGAACATGAAGGCGAACTCGCTGTCGTTATCGGACGCCAAGCGCGGCGTTTGAGTGCGGCAGACGATCCGCTCGACTACGTGCTCGGCTACACCTGCCTCAACGACGTGACAGCGCGCGACCTGCAACGCAAAGACGTGCAGTTCACCCGCGCCAAATCTTTCGACACCTTCTGCCCCGTCGGCCCTTACATCGAAACCGAACTCGATCCCTTGGACGTCGCAGTCACCACGCGCGTCAACAGAGAGCTCAGGCAACAAGGGCGCACCAGCGCGATGGCCTTCCCCATCCCCTTCCTCATCCGCTACATCTCAAACATCATGACCATGGAACCCGGCGACCTGATCGCCACCGGCACACCCGCAGGCGTCGGGCCACTTGCGGCCGGTGACACGGTCGAAGTCGAAGTCGAAGGCGTTGGCGTGCTGCGCAATTTTGTCCGCGCGCGTTGAATCGTTAAGCGCAAAGCACAAGGTTCAAAGTTTAAGGTTCAAAGCTCAAGATTGGACAACCTTGAACATTGAACCTTAAACTTTGAACTCATCAGAGATGAGCACAGAGATCGAAATTGCGCCTGCGCCACGTGCACGAGAGCCTGCCGTCAAGGCCGAACCGGTCGTTGAGGCGCAGGGCCTCACTAAAGTCTATGGCACGCGCAGAGCCGTTGACGCGATTGATTTCACGGTCGCGCGCGGTGAGGCGTTCGGCCTGCTGGGGCCGAACGGTGCGGGCAAGTCAACGACCATGCGCATGATCGCTTGCCGCACGCCTCTGACGGCGGGCGCGCTCTCGGTCGAAGGCTTAGACGTGCGCCGCGCCGGGCGCGCGATTCGCTCAATGCTCGGCGTCGTTTCGCAAGAGAACAATCTTGATCCTGATCTTTCAGTCCGCCAGAACCTGCTCGTCTATGCGCGCTATTTTCATCTGCCGCGCGCCCGTGCGCTCACAAAGACTGTTGAACTACTCGCCTTCATCGGCATGAGCGAGCGCGCCGACGCGCGCGTCGAAGAGTTATCGGGCGGCATGAAGCGGCGGCTGATGATCGCGCGTGCGCTCTTGCATGAGCCGCGCCTGCTCGTGCTTGATGAACCGACGACGGGCCTCGATCCGCAAGTGCGACAGGAAATCTGGCAGCGCCTCGAAGAGTTGCGCCGGCAGACCGGGCTGACGCTCATCATCTCCACGCATTATATGGACGAAGCCGAGCGGCTCTGTGATCGTCTGCTCATCATCGGGCGCGGGCGCGTGCTCGCCGCCGGTTCGCCGCGCGAACTGATCGCCGCGCGCTTCGCACACTACGCGCTTGAAGTGCGCGACGCGGGTGCCGCGCCGCTCTTATCTACCACGGCACACGTGCGCGCGCTCACACGCGCAGGCGCGCATCTCTACTTTGCCGCAACACCAGATGCGTTGATGCCTCTGATGAAGCACTACCCTGCCCCGCGCACCTTCCTGCGCCCGGCCAATCTTGAAGACGTCTTCCTAGACATCGTCGGCGACACGCCGGAGGAAGGATTGACGGCGCATGACGAGTGAACTGCATGCGCAAGCAACGACGGATGTGCCTATCATCGTCCACGCGCGCAAACTCGATGGTCGGCTGCATCGCCGTTGGGACGCGCGACTGGTTGAGCAGACGGGCGCGCTCGTCGTCCTCGACGGCGTCTTTGTCGAAGAGGTGCAACACCCTCTGCTCGGACTGATCGCGCGCGGCACACTCAGCACCGAATACTATTGGACGGATCGTTGGTACAGCGTCTTTCGTTTCCGCGAACCGGACGGGCGCTTGCGCAACTACTATTGCAACCTCAATCAGCCCGCGCGCTTCGACGGCCGAGTGTTAAGTTTCATTGACCTAGACATTGACGTGCTCGTCGCGCCTGATTTTAGTTATCGCGTGCTTGATGAAGACGATTTCGCACGCCACGCTGAAGAGTTCAACTATTCGACAGAGTTGCGCGCGCAAGTCCGCCGCGCGCTCATAGAGTTGCTTGCGCTCATCGAACGCCGCGAGTTTCCTTTTAATGAATGATGGCGGATTCAGTTGGCAGCAATGATTGATTCAACCGTTAGCAACAGGTCTGCTTCATTGCGGACGGCGTTCGCACGTGTCCACTTGCGCGATGCGTTCGCCGTCTGGCAGAGACATTTAGAGGTCTATCTGCGGCTCTGGAAGATGGAGTTGGCTGCGCCTCTGATCGAGCCGGTCTTTATGGTCTTTGCGTTCGGCTGGGGCGTCGGCTCGCTCATTGCTGCGCGTGTCGCGGGCGTGCCTTATCTCGCGTTTGTCGGCGCGGGCGTGCTCGGTTTCGCTTGTCTCTCGCGCGCCATGTTTGAGACGGCTTACGGCTCTTACTTTCGCATGGTCTATCAAGCGACCTTTGACGCGATCCTCGCCACGCCGGTCGAGGCCGAGTCGCTCGCCTGCGCCGAAATCTGTTGGGCCGCGTCGAAATCTCTGATTGACGCGCTCATCATCATGCTCGTGCTCACATGCTTCGGCGCGGCCGAGTCTTGGTGGGCCTTGCTCGTGCCGCTGCCGCTCCTCGCCGGTAGCTTCTTCACTGGCGCGCTCTCGCTCGGCGTCACCGCGCACATACACGACATAGACTCTTACAACCTCTACATCGCCCTCTTCTTCTCCGCCATCTTTCTCTGCGGCGTCTGGTTTCCCGTGGGCGTGCTGCCCACGCCCTTGCAGGCCATCGCTTGGCTCATCCCCATCACCAGCGCGATTGACCTGACGCGCGCACTCTTGATCGGGCAACTGCGTTGGACGCACTGGCTCGAACTGCTCTACCTCATCATCACTGCTCTCGCCTGCGCCGAATGGGCCATGCGAAGTTTGCGCCGCCGTATGATCGGGTGAGAAAACGATGAACGATGTGCGATGAATGATGAACTAAAGGCAAGCTATCTTTGCGTTCCCTCTTTGCGTCTTTGCGTGGGGAGGATACAGACGAATGAATAACCTCACGCAAAGACGCAAAGAACGCGAAGCGCGGTTTCGGGCGTTCGATGTTACAATGGCTCGCGTTTTGAAGCTCATCGTTCATCGTTCATCATTCATCATTTAGCAACATGAGTTCAACGAAGAAGTCTGAGCAGACCACCTCGAAACTTGAACGCCTGCGCGAGCGTGAGCGGCGCGCGGAAGCGGGCGGCGGTGCAGAGCGCGTCGCGCGGCAACACGCCGCCGGTAAGATGACTGCGCGCGAGCGGATCAACTTCCTGCTCGACGAGGGGACGTTCGAGGAGTTCGATAAACACGTCGTTCATCGCACGCGCGATTTTGGTTTAGACAAACAGCAGTATCCCGGCGACGGCGTCATCACTGGCTATGGTCTCGTTGACGGTCGCCGCGTCTTCATCTTCGCGCAGGACTTCACGGTCTTCGGCGGCTCGCTCTCAGAAACGCACGCGGAAAAAATCTGCAAGGTGATGGACTTGGCCATGAAGGTCGGCGCACCCATCATCGGCTTGGACGATTCGGGCGGCGCGCGCATACAAGAGGGCGTGTTAAGCCTCGGCGGTTATGCCGATATTTTCTTACGCAACACGCTCGCCTCAGGCGTCGTCCCGCAGATCAGTTGCATCATGGGGCCATGCGCGGGCGGCGCGGTCTATAGCCCCGCCATCACAGACTTCAACGTGATGGTGCAGCACACGTCCTACATGTTCATCACAGGGCCGGACGTGATCAAGACCGTCACGCACGAGGACGTAACAAAGGAAGAACTCGGCGGCGCAGACACGCACAACCGCATCTCCGGCGTCGCGCACTTCGCCGCGACGAACGACGAGCACGCTTTGCAGCTCGTCCGCGAACTGCTCTCCTTCATTCCGTCAAACAACATGGACGAAGCGCCGCGTGTGGCGACAAACGACCGCGCAGATCGCACGGATGAGCGGCTGAACTCAATCGTGCCCGAAGCATCGAATCAGCCTTACGATATACGCGACGTGATTCACGCGGTCGTTGACGACAACTATTTCTTTGAAGTCCACGCGCAGTACGCGCCCAACATCTGCGTCGGCTTCGCGCGCCTTGACGGTCGCAGCGTCGGCATCGTCGCCAATCAACCCGCTTACCTCGCGGGCGTGCTCGACATTGACGCTTCCGTCAAAGCCGCGCGCTTCGTCCGCTTCTGCGACTGCTTCAACATCCCGCTCGTCACGTTTGAAGATGTGCCCGGCTTCCTGCCCGGCGTCCGCCAAGAGCACGGCGGCATCATCCGGCACGGCGCGAAACTCCTCTACGCCTTCGCCGAAGCGACCGTGCCCAAAGTCACAGTCATCACACGCAAAGCCTACGGCGGCGCATACTGCGTCATGGCCTCCAAGCACATACGCACCGACATCAACCTCGCTTGGCCCACCGCCGAGATCGCCGTCATGGGCGCAGAGGGCGCGGTCGGCGTTCTTTATCGCCGAGAAATCAACGACGCGCCCGACAAAGAACAAGCCCGCGCCACACGCATCGCCGAGTTCGAGGAAAAATTCGCCAACCCCTACGTCGCCGCCGAACGCGGCTTCATAGACGAGATCATCGAACCTGCCCAAACGCGCCCCAAACTCATCCGCGTGCTCGCCCTACTCGAAAACAAACGCGACACCAATCCGCCAAAGAAGCACGGAAACATTCCGTTGTAAGACTGCTCTTACATTGAACTTGTTTCATTAAATGATATGACAGAGCGATATCTGAGGTTCTTTTGCCAGACCCACAAGATCAGCTTTTCTGATGTCAGTGCAGGCACAATTACTTGTCAGAATGGCCCACATCCACTCGCCGGTAATTTTCCCTTTGAATATTTTTGGGAGTATTGCTGCGACTGCCGACATTTTTGGCCTTCGAATATCACCACCCGTGTCAATGATGTTGAAGTCACATGCCCAATTTGCGAAAGACAGATCGTCAATCGCTATTTGTGTAATCATTGTAAGGTGATGAGCGTTGAATCAAACACACCTGTAAAACGGAAACCCTTTAGCATCTCAACAGAAGGAGTAATCGAACCAGCATGCCCGGGATGTTTGACTCAATCCGAAATTGATGTAACTGCCCATCTTTGTTTCGAACTTTGGAAGAATTATATTCCTGGCGTAAGTTATGCAACTGCTCTCATTGATTGCCCTTTCTGCAACTCTGTCTTGAAACAAGGGCCGCCCAAGACTACAACACACCAATCAATTAAGTTCCATTCTTGCTTTATAAGTTATTCAAGCAAGGATCGAGAGTTTGCTAATCGCATCTATGCAGACTTACGCAAGCAAGGAGTACCTTGTTGGTTTGCACATGAAGATTTAAAAATTGGTGATAAATTTTGGGGCCAAATTGAAGAATCGATCAAGGCACGTGAAAAGTTTTTGCTCATACTTTCGGAGAATTCGATTTCAAGTGCTTGGGTAGAGTACGAGGTAGAATGCGCATTGGAAGAAGAGCGCATATCTACATCTCAGACTGGAGGGAAACAAAATATTGTTTTCCCAATACGTTTAGATGATTCCGTGCAAAGCAGCGAGTCTGCATGGGCAGCATTAATACGTAGAACACGCCACATCGGTGATTTTAGACATTGGCAGAATGAGGTTAACTACCAGAAGGCGCTCAACCGCTTGCTGCGTGACCTAAAAATAGAATAATTATCTTTGCCTATTATGTAGGATGCTGCGCGCGCGGCGTTTAGTTCATAACAGTGAAGATATTTAGAGGTTGAACCATGTGTCTGTTGAAACATATCGGCGGAGCTTTCACACATCGGCCGGAAGAGTTGAAAGACCGGCTGAGCGTGAAGGCGAGCGATCTCGTCAAGCGTGCGTTTGCGGACGTTGACCCGGCGCGACTCGTTGATTATCACACGCACATCGCGGGCATCGGCACGGGCGATAGCGCGAACGCCGTCAATCCCAAGATGCGGACTTGGAAGCACCCGTTTCATCGCATCAAGTTCGCAGTCTATCTGAGCGGCGCGGGGGTTGAACATTTGGAGCGGGCAGATAAGGAGTTCGCCGCGCGGCTTGTCAGTCTCATCGAACACATAGAGGAGCACGGCAAGTATCGGCTGCTGGCGTTTGATAAAAATTACAACCGAGACGGGACGGCGAATCTGGCCAAGACGGAGTTCTACGTGCCGAACGAATATGTCTTCGCGCTCGCGGCTGAGCATCCCCGTTTGTTCGAGCCGGTCATCTCTGTGAATCCTTATTGCCCGGATGCGCTTGAGGAATTAGCGAAGTGGGCCGGGCGCGGTGGGCGTATGGTCAAGTGGTTGCCGAATGCGATGGGGATTGATCCGGCGGATGAGTTGTGCGATCCGTTTTATCGAAGGATGAAGGAGCTTGACCTTGTGCTCTTGAGTCACGGCGGCGAGGAGAAGGCGGTCGAGGCGGAAGAGGATCAAAAGTGGGGTAATCCGTTGCGCTTGCGTCGCCCGCTTGAGCATGGCGTCAAAACCATCGTCGCGCATTGCGCCGGGTTAGGTCAGAACGAAGACTTGGACGACCCGCAACGGCGGCGCATGAGCAACTTCGATCTGTTCATGCGGCTGATGGACGACAAGCGTTACGACGGCCTTCTCTTCGGCGACATCTCCGCGATGACGCAGTTCAACCGCATCGGCGCGCCGCTCTCAACCATCATCGCGCGCGAGGATTTGCATCACAGACTCGTCAACGGGAGCGATTATCCGCTGCCCGCGATCAACGTGCTCATCCGCACGAAGCCCCTGCTCGACGGCGGCTACATCAACGCGGACGAGCGCGCGTCCTTGCGCGAGATTTACGGCTTCAATCCGCTCCTCTTCGATTTTACGCTCAAACGCTGTCTCCGACTGCCCGGCACGAACAAGCGTCTGCCGGCAACCGTCTTTATGTCTCATCCAGAGCTATGACTTACGTGCAAGCGAAAAGGGCCGGAGCAAGTTGCTCTGGCCCTTTTCGCTGTTCTCTAGTTTGCAGCTCAAGCCGCTTTCTGCACCTGCTTGTTCTCGCGCAGGAGTTCGAGCGCCTTCTTGAGTTGCGTATCTTCGGGCTGCTGCTTGGGCGAGGCAGCTTCGGGCGCAACCTCGTGCTTGTCTCCGGTCTGCGGCTGCGGGCGCGCGATAGCGTCGTCGTCGTTGCCGGTCAGATCGTCCGGGTCAACCGCTTCGGCCAACTCAGGCCGTTTGACTTCGACCGAAGGCACGACGCCTGTGCCGAGGAACGGCTTGCCGTTGCTCGATGCCCACTTAACGACCGTAAGCAACAGACCATCGCCATTGCGCAGCGTGAAGAGTTGCTGCTCCGCGCCCGCGCCGAAACTCTTCTCGCCGACCACATCGCCGCGCTTGCGCTCGATGAACGCAGAGGCGACGACTTCGGCTGCGCCTGCCGTGCCGCGATCAATAACAGCGACGACGGGGCCGTCGAAGATCGCCAGCTTTGGATCGGCCGTTAAGGTCTTGATCGTCTTGCCGCCGCGCCCGACAGTCTGTGCGAGCGTGCCGTCGCGGATGAAGAGGTTCGCCACCTTCATGCCTTCCGCGAGCGAGCCGCCTGCGACGCTGCGCAGGTCGAGCACGAACTTCTGCGCGCCCTGCTTCTGCAACTCTTGCACGCGCTTCTGCACGTCCGTCGCTTCGCCGTCCGCGAGACTGTTGATGCGCACGACCCCAATGCGGCCCGCTTCCATCCGCCCTTCGGCCGCAGGCACGGTCACCGGCGCACGCTTGACTGTAACAGTCAACGGGCGCGTTGAGGCGCGCAGGATGCGCAGTTTGACCTCTGTGCCCGGCCCGCCGTTCAAAAGCTGCTTGGCATCGTAGAGCGAGATGTCGCGCGTCGCCTTGCTGTCAATGTACTCGATGATGTCGCCGGCTTGCACGCCTGCTTGCTCTGCGGGGCCGCCTTTGACCGGCGCGATCACGTAGAGATAAGAGGCGACCTGCGAAAGCTCTGCGCCGATGCCGACTGCGCTCTTGTCCGTGTTGGCCCGATAGTCGCGCACTTGATCCACGGTCAGATAAGTTGAATATGGATCGAGACCGTAGGCGAGACCGCGCAAGGCGCCCGCGCGTACTTTGTTGAGATCAGGCTCGTCCACATAGTCGTCGCGTATGTGTTGGAGCACGCTCTCGAAGATGCGTAGCTGCGCGCCGGGATCGTTCTGTTGTTGCGCGCGCGTGAGCATCCAGCCGCCGATGACGGAGTAGATCGCGAGCGTCGCGGAAAAGACGACGATGATAAATTTACTGCGGAAAGACATCCAAAGACTCCTAAGTTTCGTGGCCCAACAGCCGTCTCGCCGAGCTAGAGGCTGCTTGTTAAAGATGCTTGCGCGTCGGGCAGCGCAAAGCGATGATACAGGAGCGCGGTTTGGGTCGCAAGAAAGCCGCGCCCTTTAGCACGCCGCCAAAGGCTTGCGTTATACTCGCTCGCGCCGCGTTCGAGACAACTTTGCCAGACCGAGACGACAAGTTAGACGCAGATGCGACCGTCGCCCCGCATGGTCGTCTGCTCGCGCTCGACTTGGGCACGCGCCGCGTCGGCGTCGCCGTCTCCGACGAGTTGCGTCTGACCGCCCGCCCTTTGCCCGCCCTGCGCCGGAGCAACTGGAAGCGACTCCTGCGCGAAATCAAAAACTTGCGCGAGCAGTTTGACGCGCGCGGGGTGGTAATTGGTTTGCCGCTCAGATTGGACGGCACTGAGGGCGACGCGGCGCATGAAGCGCGCCGGATCGCGCGCAACATAGAACTTTCGCTTGACGTGCCCGTCTATTTGCAGGACGAACGATTGACTTCACGCGAGGCCGAGAATGAGTTGCGGGCCGAACGTATCACGGAGGAAGAGTTAAAGGCGCGCGTTGACAGTGCCGCCGCCGTGATTATCCTGCGCGATTTTCTGGCGCACGGGTCTTCGAGCGGCAACTAAATCGGCTGTTTGAGCTGTCAAAGGGTTGTGTCTGACTATCAATTCAGCAGAAATTGCCCTGATAGCGGTGAATTTATTTCGTCTTGCTTCGCGTACTTTTGCGGTTTCAAATTTGGCCTCGTTCATATTCGGCTTCATTGATGAAACTAATTCGCGCTTTTCTCTTGCTCACCATCACGTTTGCTCTCTGCGCTGGCGGCTTCGCGCTCTGGCTGCGTCACGAACTGCGTGCGCCCTTCGAGCACACACGCGCTGACGACTACATCGAAATCCCGCACGGCTTATCTTCGGATGAGATTGTCGAGATGCTACACCAATCCGGCGTTATCAGACGCGGCTGGCCTTTGCGCCTCTACATCAAGCTGACGGGCGCAGGGCCGCGCCTCAAGGCCGGCGAGTATCGCTTCCCTTCACCTATCACGCCGCTCACAGTCCTGCGCAAACTCGAAGAGGGTCAACAACGGCTCGGTCGCTTCACCGTCATCGAAGGCTGGACGCGCTGGGACATCGCCAGCGCTATGGCCCGCCTGCCCGACCTCAAACTCACAGACGCCAACGAGGCGCTCGCCTTGATGGACGACACGAGCGCCATCAGCGACATCGATCCGACGGCGCGCAGCCTCGAAGGCTATCTCTATCCAGACACCTATAGCTTTCCGCCCAATACTACGCCTCGGCAGGTGATCGCGACGATGGTGCAGCGTTTTCGCCAAGTCTGGACAGACGGCTTGGCCGATCAGGCCCGCGCACAAGGCAAGAGCGTACATGAGATCGTGACCGTCGCGTCTCTCATCGAAACCGAAGCGAAGTTGAAAGAGGAGCGACCCGTGATCGCTTCAGTCATTTACAATCGGCTCGAACGCGGCATCCCGCTCGGCGTTGACTCGACTGTGATCTACGCCTCGAAGCTCGCAGGCAAGTGGCGCGGCGACGGTAAAGTCTATCAGAGCGATCTTGATCGCAACTCGCCCTACAACACGCGCAAGGTTAAGGGGCTGCCGCCGGGGCCGATTGCTTCGCCGCACGCGCGCTCACTCTCGGCCGCCCTCGCGCCGACTCCGACGGATTATCTCTACTACGTCCGCGAGCCGGCGCGCGACGATGGTGCACACAATTTCTATAGTAACGAGTCGGACTTTCAACGTGGCGTGCAGGCGTTGCGCAACTGGGAGCGGCAGCGCGACGCAAGCGCTGCAAACGGCAACAATAATCAAAATGCTACGAACGATAACGGCAATCAATAGAGAGTTGCTTTTATGTGAAAGCGAGATTCATTTGCGATCGGCTGTCGTCATCCTCTTGAAATCACACATGCGTTGCTTTATGCTCCCCGTGTCCCCCGTTTGATCATTAGTGCCGTGGTAAACAAGGGTGGGATGCTAACCATGAAACTGCTTTTATCTCTCTTACTCTTTTGCGCTGTGGCAGCCGTCACTGCGCAGGCGCAGGACAATCAAGGCAAAGGTGTGGACACGCAGACGGGTCGCATACGCGACACGGGCAGCGACCGGCAACCGGGCAACAACGGCCGGAATCAGAGTACAGGGACGGGGCGCGGCATAGACTTTGGCGGTGGCCGCACGCCCGCGCCGCCGCCGCTACCTAACCCGTATCACTTCGTCGCGCGCCGCGATGCGGTGCTACGCACTGCGCAGGAATTGATGCGCGAGCGCAACCTCATCCTCGACACGAGCGTGTCGAAACCCGATGAAGGTATTTTGATCAGTCAGCCTTACAGGTTCGTCAAAGGCGCTGTCGTCGCCGTGACTGAACTGAACCGCTATGCCGATCTGCCGAACGACTCGACGCGAGGCTGGTCGCAAGGGCGTTACACATTGATCGTCGAGGTGCAGCCGGTTGACGGCGCGAACACTAACGTCTCCATCAACGCGCGCGTCGAGGGGCGGAGCGACGGCGCAGCCGGGGCTGAGTGGATCAGCCTGCGCAGCAGTGGCGCAGCCGAGCAAGACTTTCTGGAAGCACTTATTGAAAAGATCACAGGCGCGCCTGCGCCGGGTCATCAGCCGCAAAAGGAATCCGAGCCGTAAACGACAAGATACTGCGTTATCAGCCGTTGGCAGGAGATAGTTAAAGTATCATCTGAACTGATTTTCAAGCTCGTGAAAGGTAGTTAAGCTCTTGTCTTATAACTCCTCAAAGGAATTTCACTTCACGGTTGAGGAACGAAAGTCACCGTGGATTAAGGTCGGTGCGGTGGTCTGTGCCTTGGCAGTAACGGGCGCACTACTCACGGGTTATTTTGTCTTGCAGCGACGACACAAGCAGCAGGCGCTTGCAGCTCAGCAAGCCGCGCAGGAGGCGAAGAAGAAAGCTCCAGTTGAAGCGCAGGTGTTCGAGGATGAGGCGCGATTGCAAGGCGGCGAAGCGTTGATCGGCGGCGTCGTGCGCAATATCTCGAACACGAGAATAGACAACCTAAGTTTGGAGATTCAGCTAATTCCGCGCGCGGGCGAGACTCTGAAGGCGCAACAGATTAAGCTTGAGCCTGCCAGTCTCAATCCCGGCGAAGAGGGCCATTATTCTCTGACCATCCCTTCGCACCAATGGAGCGCGACGCGCATCGTGCGTCTGTTCAGCGCAGGGCGCAATGCGGAGATCGCTTTTAAGTCTGAGGCCGGCACGCGCCGGCCTCTGGAAGCGCCGCAAGGAGAGACTAAAATTGTGATCGTGCCCAAACAGAAAGGCAATGGCGACGGGTTTCTGAACACGCCGGATAATCCGATCCCCATTCACTAGAAGCTCCGTTTCTCAGGTATAACTTTACGAGTCGGCACGACGACCGGGATTAAAGCTACGACTCAAGCGATGCGCGGCTATTACTTAAATAATTAGACATGCCTTCGACCCGGCAACATCGCAAGGCGCAGACAACCTAAACGCGCCTGCGTGTCGTCACAGTGTCGTCAGCAACAGAGTTCGTAGCAGCCGCTACAGCTTCAGAGCAAGCGGCACGCTTACGTCACCATCTTGATAATTGCGGCCGGATATACTTCGATGCTTCGTCAACTCTCTTTACTACTGATCTCGCTTGGGCTGCTCTATTCCGTTGCGTCTGCGCAAGGTCCAAGCCGCACTATCGTCAAAGATGAAAAGCCGATGAGCGCGCAAGACGACCCTAATAATCCGACGCAGGAAGTGAATCAAGATATGCTGCGCGAACTTGAGATCAAGCGGGACGAGAGTTCGCATAAACAGAACATTGAACATGCGAAGGAGAGCGCGCAATTGGGTGCGGAACTGCGCGCCGCATACGAGCAGCAGAAGACGCTTGGGCAAGGCGAATTAAAGAAACTCGGCCGGCTGGAGAAGTTGGCCCGCCAGATACGCAGCGCAGCCGGCGGCTCAGATGACGAAGAAGAGTTGAAAAACCCGCCGAAGGATTTGGCCGCGACGCTTGCGCGCATGGCCGACATCACGGAGGAGTTGCGCAAGTGCGTCGAAAAGACGCCGCGACAGGTCGTCTCAGCCGGGGTCATCACGCAAGCCAATGAACTGATTTCACTCATACGCATCGCTCGTAATCTCGCCCATTAAAGCCAGTCTCCTGAAGATGAACAGGAAACGACAACCAACCCGCCCGCAGACGCTCTGGCTGCTCACGCTTATCTGCCTGCTCTCGCTCATCGCGCCCGCCGTCCGCTCACACACCCGCCCGCAGGACGACGAAGTGGAGCGCGTCAATAGCGATCTGGTCGTGCTCAATGTGACGGTCACAAATAAACAGGGCGAGTACCTGCATGGTCTGAAGCGTGCAGACTTCAAGGTCTTTGAAGATGGACGGGAGCAGACGATTACAGGTTTTGGCGAGGAGGCGACGCCGTTCGCGGCGGCGTTGTTGCTCGACATTTCCGGCAGCATGGAGGGTCGCATTTCGCTCGCGCGCTCTGCGGCGATCCGTTTTCTCGATGGTTTGCGCACGGACGACAATGTCGCGGTCTATAGTTTTCACAACGATGTGCGACAGATGCAGGATTTCGCTTTCACGCGCGACCTTGATCCGCTCGTCTTTGGCCTTAACGCCGATGGACTGACCGTACTCAATGACGCCATCGTGCATGCGGCGCACGACTTGGCGGCGCGCCCGGAAAAACGCCGCGCCATTGTCGTCCTCTCCGATGGCGCAGACACGCACAGTGCCGCCTCTGCCGACAAGGCGCTTAATACTGCGCTCGCAGCCAATGCTACGATCTATACAGTCGATCTTTCGGATCGCAACGCGATGAAGTCTGAGACGGCGGCCGGCTCGGCCGCGCTCAGTCACTTCGCTGCGCGCAGTGGCGGGCGTTATCTGTCGTCGCCCGGTGGCAAAGAGTTGCGCGATGCGTTCGCCGCTGTCGTCGAAGAACTCAGTAATCAGTACACCGTCAGTTATCGGCCGACGAACCGCTCGCATGATGGCCGTTGGCGCACCATCGAGATCAAACTCGCGCGCACGGACGCAAACGCGCGCACGCGCCGTGGCTATCGCGCGCCCAAAGACTAACGAATCCGCGCAGGCGCATGTCCGACATGCTTAGCAGGCTGGCTCAGGCATTTTTCCGGGCAGGTAGTTTTGTCTGGCGCAAACCGCGCGAGGCGGCGCTGCTTGTGCGCATGGCGGGCTGGGTGTTGATATTGTCTGTGCTGATGAGGCTGCTGCCGTTGCCCCGTGCGCTGCGCTTGGTTGTAATGGAGCCGCGCGCGGCACATGCGGCTCAGTCGTTCACGGCTGAACGACTCGCGCAACTCGTCGATCTACTACTCGGTCTTGATCTGTTCGTCTTCACGCCGACCTGTTGGAAACGTGCGCCGTTGCTGCAACGCTATCTTGCGCTCAATGGCATCGAGGCGCGCATCCTCTTTGGCGTGCGCAAGACAGGTGGCGCGCTACTCGACGGTCACGCATGGCTTGAGCGCGATGGCCAACCCATCTTTGAAACCAGCCCGCCGACTTACCTTGTGACATATGCTTACCCGTAAAGAACAGTAGGCCAATTAACAGCAGGGTGCTGGTTGATTTATTCCTCATCAACTAATGAAGAACATACCAACCAGCACCCTGCTGTTTATCTGGTAACTGCTTACGGACTGCTGTTCCCTACGGTAGCGCTTCAACGTTGATGAAGAAGCGATAGGTGCCGCCTTGCTGTATGCCGAGCAGGAAGTGCACGTCTATGGTCATGCCGTCCGCGAGCGCCCCGCCGGGAATGGCGACCGTGACGGTTGAGTTCAGCCCGCCACCGTTTGGCTGCGTGAGCGGAGCCGGTTGTTCGACGGTCGTGCCCAACACGGTCAACATGCCCCGACTGGTCGTGATACTGAAGTTTGCACCGTCAATGGCACGGATGTCTGCTTGACCACCACCGGGCACGTAACCCGGACTATTCAAGGTCGTGATGTCCACAATGCGGAAGCGTAGCCGCGTGACGGTTGCGCCGGTGTTGTTGATGAAGCGCCGCCGGATCGAGAGCGTGCCTTGCGAACCGTTGGTGACGGTCGTGAAATCACGCACGCGATTGGGCGCAACGCTCGATGACGATTGCGGCTCAATGAGCGAAGCTTTGATCTGTGCGTTGCGTTGGATTGGGCTGACTGTGTCTTCCGGCCCCGGCGCGCCTAGTTGCGACTGCACCCCGCCGTAAGAACCGGCGTTCGTCGAGATGAAGACGAAATCGGCGGCGTTGTTGTCCGTGTCCTGCGGCGTACCCGAAGTTAGTTTGCGCACGAAGGCGTACTGCCCGTCGTTTGCGCCGGGCGAAGGCAAGCTCGTGCCTTCGCGGAAGAGACTGGAGAACGTGCCGGAGCCGTTGTTTAGACTGACCGCGTCGAGGCGCGTTGCGGTGGAGAAATTCGCGGCGCTGCCGGTTTGGAAGAGCGCGAGCGCGCCAGCGGCTGGGATGTCGCCGCCGTAACTCATGTCAGCCGCCGCATAGCTGCTCAAGCTATAGCCCGATGACACTAAGTTCGGTTTGATCGCCTCACCGAGTTTGAAGAAGCTGGGAGCAGGTGCGCTGCCGTCGTTTGCGATCAAGAAGTGCCCGTGCGCCGGAATGACCGTTCCGTTCGGGATGGTAACCAAACTCAAAGCAGACGCGCCTGTGCTGTCCGTGTAAGCGAGCGTCCAGCCATTAGTGCCGTCAACGGCGTTGACCGTGAGCGGTGCGGCCGAGTTGTTGTACAGCTCTGCGTATTCATCAGTCGAGCCGTTCGCGCCATGCAAGCGAAACTCGCTGATGATGAGCGGCGAGCCGAGCGAGAGATAAACGACCGGCTGGTCGTGATCCGAGAGCCGCAGTTCGTTCGGGTTCTCGTAATTCTTGACGGGGAAATCGGCGTCGTCGCGCGCGTAGGTGAAACGGTTAACGAGCGCGAGCGCGGGTTGGTTGACGATGATGTGGTCGAGCACCTGCGCGTTACCGTCGAAGCTGAACGAATAGCGTTGGTCGGCCGGGAGCGTGTCAACTAGGTCGGTCAGATCGGGATTGACGAGATCGCTGCTCGCCAGCACCACTTGATCGGGCGGGGCGGGCGTGCCCTTGATCGTGCCGATCACATCCACGTAGCCATCGTTGAGTTGGAATGCGTTGTAGTCGCCGACAGAGATGATCTTCTCGGTCGGGTCGGCTACCTGTCGTGCCTGAATGAAGTTGGCGAGAAATTCTGCTTGCGCACGCCGCTTGGTGCGGATGCGATTGCCGTCCGTCGGATCGTCAATGCCGGAGAGCGAGCGCAGGTGATTGACGATGACCGTGAAGGCGAACGTGCCGCCGTTGGGGCGCGGGACTGTCGCCAGCAGGACGAGCGGCGGACGGTCGTTCAAGATGTCCGGCTGCCCGTTGTTCGGGTTGGTGTAGTTATAGCAAGTGGAGGCCGTCACGTGGTCACAGCCGGCCAATTCGATCTGCGTGACGCTCGTCACAGAGACGCGCGACTGTTTGACGAGGAAGCCCACGTCTATGCCGCCTATGTCGTTGCCTTCGACGAGGTAAGCCACATAGTTCGGGTCGACGCCGCTCGCGCCCTGTTCGTCGCTGTTGACCTTGGCGGCGACCGCTTGCAGGGTCGTCAGGTTCTCCATCTCTTCGACGCCGATCACGTCGGGCAGGCGTTGGATGGTGCGTATGATCTGCGACGCCTTGCTGAGTCGCTTGTCAAAGGCGGCTTGGGTCAGGATGGGATCGTTGGGGTTGTTCGGGTCGTTCACCGTGTCGAAGAAGCGCTCCATGTTGAAGGAAGCGATCTTCAGTTCGTTGGTGAATGCTACGGGCGCGGGCGTCGCGCCGGGTTGCGTGCCGACCGTCGGCGGACTGGCTGCTTCGGGATCAATCGTGTAAGTGCGAAAAGCGTAATCGAGTTCGCCGACGACGTTTGTGAGCACAGTGCCGGCCGCCACATCGAGCACGGTCGTGCCGGGTTGCGCGTCGCTGTCCACGCGAATCCGCTCAGGATTTTCGTCGAAGCGTGGGACGTTGGCGGGTGCACCCGCAGGCAATGAATCGGAGGCGTTGATGCCCGGCTCGCGGAACGGACGCGCGACGCCAGTGACGACGCCGTAGAAGACGCCGTTTGAGACGACGGTCGCGCTCGGCTCTGTGATCGTTCCTTGCGTCGGCGCAACCACCGTGAGTGATGGAACGCTCACGCGCATGCCTTCATACTTCTCAAGGTTGTTGAGATCGTTGACCTGCGTGTCGGCGGCTGTGATCGTGACCGGCGCGGGCAGCGTTTGCCCCGTCGCCAACACGACCACGTTGATCGTGCCGCTCAGTTCCGTCAAAGGCTTCTGATTCGGATCGGCTGAAGGGATGAATTCGCTGACCGTGCCGGAGACCTGCACGCTGTTAGTGATGACCGCGCCTGCGGGCAAAGAACTGCCGGTGAAGACGAAGATGCCGTCTGAGGTCGTCGTATTACCGTCGCTGTTCGGGTCTTGAATGAAGAAGCCGCCGCTCGAACCCGCCTTGATGCCGGTCACGACACCGGAAGTCGTAACACTCTGGCCCGCAAGTGGCGAGGTCGCGCCGCTGCCTTGAATTGTGTAGATCGGTGTGAGCGTCGCGTCGTCGTTTTGGATCGTGCCCTGCCCTTGCTTGTCGCCTGCGGTCGCGCCGGAGATGTTCGAGATATTGACGAAGAAGGTCTCGTTCGGTTCAACCGTCATATCGCCGTTGACCTGCACGGTGACGTTTGTTGAGGTATTGCCTGAACTGATGCTGCCGGTCGTGTGGAGGGCGACGTAGTCGTTGTCGGCTGTGGTCGCCGTGCCATCGGCCGTGTCCACGTTGAAGGTGACGCCGCCCGCACCCGCAGGCGCAGTCAGACTGACGGTAAAGTTGAAGGCCGTCTGACCGCTGTTGCCCTCTGCCATCGCCACGTCGTTGATGTTGAGCGTTGGCGTCGCAACGCCGCCGTTGGCGGTCACGGAGAAGTCATCAATCGCAAGGCCATGGTCGTTGCCAGCGTCGTTCGTATCCTTCCAACGGAGCCAGATTTCCTGACCGTTGTTCACGGTCACGGGCAGGTTGGCTGATTTGGCCGTGCGATTGGCTGCCGCGTTGCCATCGAGGGCGGCTGCGGTTGCGCCCGTCGTGGGGCTGACGAAATCGAGCGTGTCGAAGTCCGTCCAGCCGGTCGTAGGTGTGTTGGCGTCCGTGATCGTGCCTGCGTTGGCCACTTGATATTGGAAATCTAGTTGCTGTGCGCTCGTGTTGCCGCCGTTGCGCCACTGCTCGCCCGTGTAACTGATGTCGAGCGAAGTGATCGTCGAGCCTGTATTGTTGGTCAGCTTCAAGGCGTTGAAGATGTCGCCCGGTGTGCCCGAGGCGACCGAGCCGAACGCGCGGTCGGTAACTGGGTTTGTGCCGGCTATGCCGTAGCTATAGATCGCGCCGGTGTTAGAAGTTCCGGTGTCCGCGCGATAAGTTGTCGGGTTGGTAGTTACGGCGCTGAACTGCGAGTACCAGCCGGGGAGCGTCGTATCGTCCGTCCAAGTGTTCGCCGTGCCGCTGGTGGCAAGCGTGTCGAAATTCTGCGTGATGGGCGACCCCAGCGTGTTGATGTTGACGCTCGGTTTCACTGGCCGCTTAGCGCCTTTTTGCGCGGCGACGCGCGGTGCGATGAGCAGCGTTAATGGCAGGCTGATGAGTACAGCCGCGATGACGGCGAAGAGGACGATGAGTTTGCGCCGGACGGACACGACCGGACGGGTGCGGCTAAACGAAACACGCATGAGTTGAAGACCTTTCTTTCAGCTTGGGACAACGCGGCCGGCTCTGTTGACTGACAGCGATTTGTTACGATTGAAACATGACCGGTGGAGACCCGCATGTATGTGGTTTTAATTATACCCTTCCCCTGCTGCTTGCAGGCGAAATCAGGGCACAAAAAATTAACATAACTCGCACACGGCGACAAGCAGACCGAGCAGCAAGCATCGGTGATTATTAGCTGCCTGACTCAAGCGCCGGAACGAAGCAACCTGTGCGCTGCGAGCGAGGCGAGCAGGCGCTCAACCGAGTCGGCAGCGTGTTCGACGCTTACGTCATAGACGACTGTCAATTCGTGCGCGATCTCGGCCTTCGTCCGGCCGCTTTCGAGCGCACGCCAGACGAGCATGGCTGTCTCGTTCAGCGTGTAATAACGCTTCGTGTTGAGATCAACGAGTACCGCTTCGCGGCCGTCAAACTCTGTATAGACGATGTGCTCGTGCGGGCGGAGAATGTTGTCCGTCATCAAACAGTGTCCAGTTTTCAGTTTTCAGTCGCCGCATACTTTAGCTGATCGTCGAGCCGGTCGTGGCTGACGTTGTGGATAGGACCGGTAACGCACGCTGAGCGCTTGCCGTCGTGCTATTCACCTGTGCGCTGCGCCAAGGGATTTTGCCGAACGATTGCAGGCAGAATAGACAGGGCGAGCCGGTATAGAGATCAGGCTCTAGGCCGCGCGCGGCGTAGGCGGCGAGCGCTTGCGCGCGGCGCTCGACCTGCGCGCGCGCTACCGCTTGCAAGCGCGCGTAGGCTGGGCCAAATTCCTCGCGCGTTAGATCGGCGACCACGTCCGGCTCACCGTCTGCGTTGCGATAACCGGCCATGTTGCAACAGAGCGTGAGCCGCCCACGCCAATCTATGTTACAACTCGTGCCCTTGAGCGGCGAACAGGGCGCGTTCGCGTCAAGGTCGTAATAACCAACGGCCATGCCGATGGGCATCTTCAGTATGCGCGCCAGCACGCCGACCTCTTGCTCTGCATGGCGTTGCTCTTCGAGCGTCAGCGCAGACGCGGCTTCGAGTTCGGCGGAGGTCGGAAGCAGATGAGCGAAGTGCAGCGCGGCAGCGCCGAGACGCGCGGCGAGGAGCGCGATCTGTTCGAGTTGCGGCAGCGTGTCGCGGCGTATGCCGACCTTAAAGACGAAGGGGATGCCGAGCACATGACAGCGCGTGATGGCGCGGATGACGCGGGCGAACGAACCTGCGCCGCGCCAATAGTCGTGTGCCTCGCGCGTCGCGCCGTCCACGCTGAAGGCGACGACGCGCACAGCTTGTCTGTGCGCGATGAGGGCCGGCAGCACACGCTCGAAATGCCAACCGTTGGTGACGAAGCTGAACTGTATCCCTTCGACCGCGACCGCCGCCACGATCTCAGCGAAGCGCGGGTGCAGCGTGACCTCACCGCCCGTGAACGAGATGTAGTCTATGCCGTAAGTCGCGCGCGCGCCGCGCAGAATGCGGCCTAAAAGATCGGCGGGAAAATAGTTGGCTTTCGTGTGATAGAGCGCATCTTCGTCGCGCATGCAGTAGCTGCAATGCAGATTGCAGACGTTGGTTAGTTCGACCGTGAGTCGAACCGGATCATCGGCGCGTTGGATTGAAGGGGTTGGCACGAAAGCGTTCTACTCTTTCATGTAGGGCGCGAGCAAGTCGGCGGCGCGCGCCGCGTCATGCAACAGGTCGCGGCCGGCGCGCAACTCGTAAGCCCGGCACTCATTCGCAAGACGCGCGAGCACGCGCAAGTAGTCCGGCGCGGTGTGCGCGTCGTAAGTCGCCCAAGGGCAGAAGCGTATGAGTTGCTGCATGGCTCTGCGGGCCGGCATCTCTAAGACATGGGTTTCGCTCGCGTCGGTCACCTGTGTAAAGAAGAGCGCGCGCGGGCGACAGCTCACGGCTCGTCCATCTGGAAAGACGATCTCCGGCACGAGCCGGCGCTTCGTCGGATCGGACGCGACGGGCGCACCGAGCGCCGCTTCGAGTCGTGGCAGTTGGCTACCTTCAATGGCCTGCGGGGCGATGGAAAAGATGCGCCGCAGTCCTTCGATTTCAAGCCCCGCGCTCGTCTCGCGCAAGACCACCATGTCGTCCGACAGATAGCGCCAACCGTGCGCCGCCAGTTTGAGCGTCAGCGTGCTCTTGCCGCTGCCCGACGCGCCGACGATGAGCGCGCCTGCGCCCGACTTAGGTTCAAGCACGCCGGCCGCGTGCACATCATACACGCCCGCGCGGCGCAAAGCGGCTTGCAGGCCGTAGGAGAACGTGTTGACGAGCGCAATGGGGTGGCGCGCGTGCGCGGTCGTACCAAAGCAGACTTCGATGGTCTGAGCCGCAGGCTCGTTGATGCTGATGAGCGATTCGTCAACAGCTAGAAAATACTGCGTCCCATCCGTGTGGCAAAAACCGTGATTGATCGCGAATGTTTGCAGCCCGGATGGGACGATGGGCGGCTGTGAGCGCCGGACTTTAAGCGTGACGGCGGCCCGTTCTTGCACAGGAGCCGCCGTCCGTCTGAGATAGAATCCGTTTAGAAAATTTGCAACCCACCCAGCCGTCCAATCGTCTTGCGCCTCAACGCGCAGCAGACGCCCCGCGAGGGTGTAGTAGCTGACGCGCGCAGCCGGGGTTACTGTTTGGGCAAACGATCCGAACACGTTGTCGGGCCAAAGCTGGCCAAAGGATGACGCACGGCTAAACGGACGAGGCTTCAATCGTCGGCGCTTGGAAGAAGGTTGTCGCCTCCAGCACGTCCACAGGCACAGACACGGTTGGCTCGACGAACTGTTTCTTCTCCGCGACCGACGGTAGTGGCTGTTCGCTGCGCTCGACTTGCTCGGTATATTGCTCGTTGACCACTTGATTGTTCTGGGTGTTCAAGGCTTCCGTCTCCTCACATTTTGGTAGTTTGTTGCGTGTTGGTAGGCGGCGCTAGAACTATGCGCAGCGGCCTCGTTTCGAATGTCTGTAGATCAGTACGTTGGTACAGGTGGACGTTCGGCGAGAGAGCGTGCACCACTTGCTCCATCGTCGCGTTACTCAGGTCAACATCAACCAATTCGGGAGAGTCATATGGCATCTCGAATGGAATGTCAACCTTGTTAGCAAGCTCACCGAGCACGACCGACAATGGCTGTCGGTGCGCGTGCAAGGTCACTTGGTTGCGCTCAATCTTGACGCTCAGCGTTTTATCCTGCGCCTCTTTGTCGCTGCTCCCATCAATTCCGTCTTCAGTATTGCCTTCAATCAGCAAGGCCTGAGACGAACCTGTGACAACGGCGGACTCCGCAGGCGGCGGCTCGTTCAGAGCGTACAGATAGATCGCGACCAGCTTGGGCGCGGCCCCATCGCCAGTTATTTCGTAATCAACATACGGCTGCGGCGCGATCATACGGAGCGCGCCTTCAAGCGGCGTGCCCGTGAATTCGAGCGTAATGCGCGCTTTCTCCATCACAGGGCTGAGCAAGACGGGCACGTTGAGTCTCCGTTTCAACTCGGCTGCGATCTCCTTAGCCGGCGCATGATCGGCCTTCAGACTGAAAAGCTGCGGTTGTCCTTTTGAAATCTTTAGCTGCCAAGTGCCTTTGGTCTCTTTCGAACCAGTGGTCGCACCGCCAGTTTGCGCTTGGGTCGCAATCGGCGTGCTGGATGGTTTAGCCTGTGTGGCTTGTGTTGCCGGTGCGTTCGTCTGTGCGCGCGGGGTTGTGCGTTGCTGTCCCCCAGCGAACACAGGTATGACCAGAGACAAAACTACTCCCGATAGGAACGACATCCAACGCCTTGTAAGCATCATCAACATTCTAACCTACCTTACTTATATGTTTCCAGACTTTTTGTCATTCAGCGAACATTAAGCAGGATTCCGCCCATGACTCAGCTTCGATGTTGTGGCTGAAAAATGGTTGCTACTACTCAGCGACTATATCAGCGGCTTTAATTGACTCTCCGCTCACCTAAGTACATCGCTTAATGGATGGAGCGTCTTTGTGTTGCCGTGAAAGTAGCATACTTTCACGGCTGCGGCAACGACCGTTGCCGATGTTCATATTAATTGTTAATGAAAATGATCAGGTCCGCCTGTTGTCAGCATGCGGACGGGGCGCAGCAGATAATAGACGAAAGTGAATGGCGCAGGCAGAGCCAGCCGCGCAAGATCATTCTCCGTCGGCGTGATGACGAAGCACAGATATTGAACTTTATCGCGCAGCCGTCGCCTGGCCTTGAGTTGAAAGCGAAAATAGCCCGTGAGGCCGCTCGGCGTGAGTTCCGGCGTGAACAGATAGCGTACGACTTCAGCGGCCAGCGCACCGATCATCGGATCGGCGGCCAGCGCCTGTTCAGCTTCGGGCGGCAGCGGCACGGCGAGCAGGTCGGCGGCCAAGCGCAGACCGAGCAAGAGCATGCGCTCGCTGCCCGTCGCGCGCGCCGCCGCGATGAGCACGGGCCAGTTCACGTCCGGCCGCTGCGCGATCAACTCCGCGATGTCGCAGACCCATGCGAGCCGTTCCCAAAGGTGCTTCGAGCCATGCACGCAGAGGGCGAGCAACAGGTCTTCAATAGCAAGCCGCTTGATCTTTGTCGCGCCGAGTTGGCCGGCCTCTCTGCCCGACCAGAGCGCGTCGTCGGCAAACGGGCGCGCGAAACGCGGTGCGCTCACAGCCCAATGCAACTCAACGATCAGCCGGTTCTGTTCGCGCGTGAATGGTAGATTGCACTGCATCCGCATGAGCAAAGTTTGCTGTGCATGGTTGAGCGGCGGTAACGGCGCGTAGCCTTCGGCAAGTAGGATTTCGCTTGCGCGCGGCACATCGCGCGGGCGCACAAGGATGTCTAGATCGCTGGACTGGCGGAGCGCAATGTTGCCATAGATTTCGGCCGCGAGGGCCGGCCCCTTATAGGGCATCGCCTCGATTCCTTCGGCCGCGAAGAGCGCGAGCAACCTTTGCAGTTCATTCGCCAGAAAAGTATTAAGCGCCGAAACGCGCCGGGCCGCTTCGCGCAGCCGTTGTGCATAAGCATCAGGGACGGAGGTCGCGCAGATCGCATCGAGGTGGTGGTGCAGGAGGGGCTGCAATCCATGCCTATCCGCCACGCGCAGCAGATAGTCCCAATCAAGTTCGTGCTCGACCAGCGCGCGAATCCGCGCCGCGCCTTCCCGGTCAACGCGCGCCCGCGCGCAACTCAACAACAGTTCGATCTCAGGTCGCCATGAGCGCGCCGCTGGCTCTTCGCTTACGAGGTTGTGTACTGCCGACATCAAAATGTGCTGGGGGTTGAAACTAAAACAGTTCGTTTTTTGCCCGTTGCGTCGAAGGTCAGACCGTGCTTTTTTTTCGTTCACTACGCTGTGCGGGTCTATCCCCTTCTTCAAACGATCTTCACGCCATAGCCCAAACCGTCGCCGATCGAAAGCACTTCGGCGCGCAGTTGCGGATGGCGCACGAACCTTTGATTGAAGACGCGCAACGCTTGCGTCGAAGCTGTCTGCTCAGGCGCACGCACGTCGCCCGCCACCTGCCCGCCCCATAACAGATTGTCCGCGATGACGACACCGCCGATGCGCAAGAGTGGCAGCGCCTGTTCAAGATAATCGCTGTACTCTTCTTTGACCGCGTCTAGGTAGATCAGATCGAAAGTCTCTTTGAGTTGCGGGATCACTTCGAGCGCGCGCCCGCGCTCAATCCGCACGCGCCCGCCGACGCCAGCACGTGCGAAGTAATCTGTCGCGCGTGCGATCATCACGTCGCTCGGTTCAATCGTGACGACGAGGCCGTCTTCAGGCATGCCGCGCAAGAGGTGCAAGACCGAATAGCCGATGGCCATGCCGATCTCAAGCCCGCGCCGCGCAGTTATGGCGCGAGCCGTGATCTCCAAAAAGAGCGCGACCTCGCGATCCGCAATCGGCACGCGATGCTCGGCCGCGTAGGCTTCCATCTCAGCGCAGATGTCTGCGCTCGCGGGGTGCAGTTGGTCGAGATATTCGGCCTGTTCGCGTTGAATGATGGCGTCAATCTTTGCTTTCATAGCTTCACTTCGACGGATGATCTCCTGCGCGAGCGTGAAGTCTAAACGCAACTCCAGCTCAAGCGCAATTGTCGGCTGAGTGTTACGTTGGTTGATTACTATGAATAAGTCAGTACCGCCTGTGGTCGCGGGCAGGTCTGTATCATCAGCATCCGCCCGCTACCACCGGCGGTAGTGACTTGTGATTCCGTCAGTTGTCGGAATTTTCTGGCATCGCTTCTTCGTCGCCTGCGATGGCGACGTAGCGACGCGCGAGACCGAGTTCGCGTAGTTTGTGTTGGAGCGATTGGCGGTGCATGCCGAGGATGGCGGCGGCGCGCGTGACGTTGCCGCCGGATTCTTCGAGGCAGCGCGTGATGTAGCGCCGCTCAAACTCGCGCCGGTCTTGGCGAAAATCGGCCGTGAACGGCACGGCGAGTTGATCGCCTTCAAGTTCCCTGCTCGCGCGTGGCTGTGCGCTGCCTGTCTTGAAATCTTCGGGCAGATCGCGCGCCGTCAACTCTTCGCCTTCGGCAAGGATCAAGGCGCGCTCGATTGTGTTGCGCAGTTCGCGCACGTTGCCGGGCCAAGCGTAGTCGATCAGTTGCCGCAAGGCCGAAGGGGCGAGCCGACGCGCGGGCAGTTTGTAGCGTTCGGTGGTCATCCGCGCGAACGCTTCTGCGAGCACGGGGATGTCTTCGCGGCGCTCGCGCAGAGGGGCGACTTCGATGGTCACGACGCGTAGTCGATAGAAGAGATCGGCGCGAAAGTTTCCTTGCTCGATCTCTTGTTCGAGCGGGCGATGCGTGGCGCTGATGATGCGCACGTCAACCGGGATTGATTCGTTGCCGCCGAGCCGTTCGATGCGTCGTTCTTCAAGCGCGCGCAAGAGCTTGGCTTGCACGTTCGCGCTCATGTCGCCGATCTCGTCGAGAAAGATCGTACCGCCATCAGCCTGCTCGAATTTGCCGCGCCGCCGCGTCGCCGCGCCCGTAAATGCGCCCTTTTCGTGACCGAACAATTCAGACTCGATTAGTTCGGACGGCAACGCGGCGCAGTTGACGGCGACGAATGCGCCGCGCCGCCGCGCACTGCTGCGTTCGTGAATCTCGCGCGCGACGAGTTCCTTGCCTGTGCCCGACTCGCCGCGTATGAGCACGGTCGCGTCCGTCTCGGCCACTTTGTCGATCAGCGCGCGCACGCGGCGCAACGCTTCAGAGCTGCCGATGAGCGAGCCTTGTTCCGCGCCTGCGCGCGCGAGCGTTTCGCGCAAGCGTTCGTTCTCGCGGCGCAGGCGCACGGTCTCAAGCGCGTTCTTGACGACGAGCCGCAGGTCTTCAACCTCGAAGGGCTTTGGCAGATAATCGTATGCGCCCACTTTGATCGCTTCGACGGCCATGCGCTCAGAGCCATGCGCAGTGATGAGCACGGTGAGCGGCGCGTCTGCGTTCTGTTGTAGCTCGTGCAAGAATTCAAGCCCGCTTTGCCCCGGCAGGTTCACGTCAAGCAAGATCAGATCGGGCGGCTGCGCGCTCATTTCGTCGCGCGCCTCTGCAACGCTGCCCGCCTCTGCGATGTCGTGACCTAATTGGCCGAGCGCGCGCCGCATGCCGTAACGCGCGGCCTCTTCATCATCCACAATGAGCACGCGCAAAGTTGTGTCTCTTCGATTTTGATCAGTCATTCAGTTTTCGTTTGAGTCAGCAGAATCATGACAACTTGACCGCAGTGACAGGCAAATTCGCGGCCACAGACGCGCGCGGCAGAAGCAACTCGAAGCGCGCGCCCGTGTTCGGCTGCTGAGGCGCAAGTTGCGCACGCCCGCCAACCTCCTCCATGCGTTTGCGCACAATCGCCAAACCTAAGCCTGTGCCGCGTTGGCGCGTCGTGAAGAAAGGCTCCCAGATGCGTTCGCGCAGTTCTGCGGGCACGCCTGCGCCGCCGTCTGTGACGACGAACAGCGGCGCGCCGTCCGCTTCTTTAACTTCGATCAGTACGCGCCCGCGCATGGGCGTCGCTTGCAGCGCATTGAGGAGCAGATTTGAGAGCGCAGCGCGGACGGCAGTCGCTTGTGCGCCGTCGAGCATGACTTGGCTGTCGGTATGCAGTTCGAGTTTGATCGAACGGGCGCGTGCGTCTGATTGGAAGAGTTCGACGAGTGTGCGCGCAAGCTCGTCGGCGGGGATGGGCGCGCTCGCGGGCGGCGTGTGGCGTGCAAAGCTCAAGAGTTGCGTGACGCTACGGCTCAAGCGATCAGTTTCGCCGACGATCAGATCGAGGTCGCGCGCGTACTCGCCCGTCATGCGCTCGTCTTCGCGCATGACTTGAGCGATGGACTTGATCGCAGAGAGCGGATTCCTGATCTCATGCGCGACGGCCGCGGCCATCTGACCGAGCGCCGCGAGCCGTTCGCCCTGCGCCAGCTTTCGTTCGAGTAGTACGTTCTCTTCGACGAGCCGCGCATCCTCGACCGCAATGGCCACCTGCCCGGCAAGCACCGCAAGCGCCGTCCGCACCTCAGTCGTCAACGCCGCAGGGGCCGCATCAACCAACATCAACCCGACCGCGCGCTCATCTCGACACAAAGCATAGGCCAACTCAAACCCGCGCGTTTGTAATTCCGGCATAGCTTCGACAAGACCTTCGTGCCCATGCGCCAACATTAACAACTGTTCGGCCCAAGCCGACTTGTTTCCGTCGTTGTCATCCATGTGCGCGCCCTTGGCAACCACATCATCGCCACTGCGCCCGACAGTTTCAGCATCACCCACAGCTTCAAGCAAAAATGCTGACGCATTTTCGTTGGCGTTATCGGACGTGGCGGGATTATGGTTGCGCAGCAGGAAGCGGACGCGGCGCAAGTTCAGTTCGTGCGCCGTCTTCTCTGCGACGAAGCGCAGGAGTTCGGGCAGGTGCTGATGGCGGCGCGGTTGTGCGCCGAGCCGCGTTACGACCTGACGATAGAGCGCAGCTTCGCGGGCGAAGAGCGGTTGAAAGCGCCTTTCGAGCCACGTCCGCAAAGGCGCGGCGAGCAGCGCGAAGGCGAGGATGAGCAGTGCCTCAATCGCCCCCGCACGCAGTTGATAGTGCGCCGTCAGCCATGTCTCAATCGCGCGTATGCCGTAGAGATAGACGACGAGAATGACCACTGCAAACGAAGCGGCGACGAGGCTCTCTCTGATGATCAATTCGAGATAGCGATAGCGATAGATGTGATAAGCGATGAGCGCCGTCGGCAATAATGAGCCGAGATTGCCGAGCGTCTGCAAGTAGTCTTTAAGCACGCTGTCGCGGCCCGCGCCCAGTGCGTAAACCGAAAGTAAGAGCGCGGCGATGATCAGGAACGAGCCGGCGAGCGTGGCCATCAGCCGCCGCTCGCTCGTTGACTCAGACATGCGCGCGATCAAGAGATCGGTCGCAGCAATAAGACACAGCACGTAGGTCGCCCACAGACCAAAGGGCAACACAAAGAACGATAGCTTGACGAGCATCGGCGCGTATGCGCCCGTCCACAAGCGCGGCACGGCGATGACGAGAAAGAGCGTCGGTGCGTAAGAGAGATAGATGCGCCCGCGCTCGAAGCGCGTCAACGGGCGGTTGCGCGCGTTCGCCCAGAGGTGCAGATGGACGTGGAGCAGGAACGAATAGGCGAACGTGATGGACGTGACGGCGAACGTGTCTGCGAGCCGCAGCAGCCAAACCCAACGCGCCACGTCCAAACCGAGCAGTGCGCGCAGAGCAAGCAACAGGTTGCTCGTGTGCCACAGCCCGATGCTGATCGCAAGCGCGAGCAGGACGCGCTCCTGCGGCTTGAGCGTGCGCCGTTGGCGTGCGAGCAGCACGCTCAACCACAGAGGCAGCGCCGCCCCTGTGCTGTAGCCGATCAGTTGAATGATTTCGAGCAGAGACATAAAAAACGGTGACAAGTGACGAGTGATGAGTGACGAGTGAACAGCATTTTAACTCGTCACTCATCACTCGTCACTTGTCACTGTCTTCACTGACTTGAAGCCGCGCTCGTCTGGTTTGGCGGGACGATGATGATCTCTGTGCGCCGGTTGCGCAGACGACCCGCAGGCGTCGAGTTGGGCGCGATGGGGTTATCGGGGCCGAGGCCGCTCGATTGGATGCGCGCGTTGTCAACGCCGGCGGTGACGAGCCGGCCGGCGAGCGCATCGGCGCGCTCTTGCGTGAGTTTGCGCAGCGCCGCTTCGTCGCCGCGACTGTCTGTGTAAGCTTCGATGATCACTTGATAGTCTGGGTTATTGGCGAGCAAGGCGGCGAGCGGTTCGAGCGTCGCGGCCGCTTTGGACGAGAGTTCTGCAACGCGCGCGCTGACCCAAAGAGATTCGGGCAGCACGACGACAAGCCCGCGATTGGTCTCGCGCACAGTGCCGAAGCGCGCGAGGTTTTGGCGCAAAGCGTTGGCGGCTTCGCGTTGTTGCGCGGCCTTTTGCTCGGCTGCGATGCGCGCCTGTTCGGCGGCTCGTTCGCCTTCGATGCGCGCGAGTTTAACTTTCGCGTCTTCCGATTCGGCGCGCACGTTCTGCAACTCTTCGCGCAACTGCGCCAACTCGCTGCGCAGATCGCGCACCGTCTGATTGGCGTTCGCCAGATCGCGTTCGGACAACTCGCGCGCGTGCGTCTCGCGTTCGAGCGCGTCTTTTAACTGCACCACCTCTTGTGAAGCTGAATCGGCGCTGCGCTCCGCTTCTTGAATGGCGCGGTCGCGGCGCGCGATCTCTTCACGGCGCAGGCGTGCAGCCTTGCGCTCCTCCGCCACCTCTTCCGCCCGCTCGCCCAGACTGATCGCCTGTCGCGCCAACGCATCAACCTCTTCGTCCTGCTGCTTCAGACGCCAAGCGTTCTCGGCGGCGGCGAGTTGATCGGAGGCTTGCTTTAATTCGTCGGGCGCGTCGCGGTCTGCGCCGGCATAGCGCGCGAGGTTGATCGCTTGGCGCGCGCCCAAGAGCGACACAGGCGTGCGCAAATAATCGGCGTCAGCGACATCGGGCACGCGCGGGTTGTTGAAATAGTCGCTCGTGTTGCCGATATATCTGACGCTGACCGTCGCCACATCTGCATTGCCCGGTCTCGACGGCGGCAAGTTTTCGAGCACGACCAAGCGACTCGGCCCGCGCACCATGAAGTGCGGCTCGGCCGTAACGATCAAGGCGAAAGTTTGGAGCGGTGTGGTCACATCGAGTTTTGAGTCTATGAACTGGCTGCCGCTGCGTTTGATCTCGCCGAGATTATCGGCGTGGCCTTCAGGTGAGATGGCCCAGAGCACATAGGTCGTATAGACGCCGCCGAGTTCGTTGGCGCGCGGCAGATTATGGACGCTCAACTCGACGTGCGTATTGCGCCGGCCCGTTCGTTTCACCTTCGCTTCGCCGCTCAAGCGGGGTAGTCGCGTCGTCCCGCGAAAGCGTACCGTCACTGCTTGATCGAGCGGGTAAGTGATCGCAACCGTCTCGCGCGGGATGTCCGATTGCGCGTGTGCAAGCGGAGCGCCAGCAAGCAAGATCAATGTCACAGAGAGGAGAGCGATGAAATTAAAGTGGGAGCTTGAATGCTTCATAAAGTCTTTGCTCCTGCTGATTGTTGTGTCATCGCGCCGGGCTTCGCGCGTGGGAAAACCTATCGTCACATCCATTGATGCGTTGAGCGCGCCGGTTGTTGCCGGAAAAAAACAGTAGGCAGTAGGCAGTAAAAATAAAGAACTGCTTTTTTTGCTGCCCACTCCCCTTTCATCCCTGCTTCGTCCGCCGCTCCGCGACCCATTGCACGAGCGCGAGCGAGAGGGCGCACAGCAACAAGATGTGTATGAAGCCGCCCTTGCCGAGCAAGAATTTGCAGACCAGCCAGATCAGAAATAGCACAGACGAAAGTATCCAGATAGGCACTAGCTTTAACCTCTCAATCGTGCCGCGCGCCGCCGCCTCATCATTGCTCGCGCCACTTATTGCGCAGCTACTTTAACCGAGCTATTCGGCAACCCGACTGCACGCACGCCCGTGCGCCCTTGATCGCCGCTCACGACGAGCATGCGATTCGCGCCCGCATCAATGAGGGTCAGCGCGCGAAGGGCCGGCGTGCCGCTTGTCGCCGCCGCCGCCTTCGGTTCGTCCACCTGCCAGATGAGCGCACCGTTGCGTCCGTTGAAGCCGACGGCAAACGAACGATCAGAGGCGACGAGCACGTCCAGCACGCCGTCGCCGTCCACGTCGGCGAACACCGGGCTGTAAGCTTCGCCGGCACCTTCGGCCGTCCAAGCGATGTGCCCCATCGCGCTGACCACGACGATCCCGCCAGACTTCAAAGGCGCGACAATCTCAAGCACGTTGTCGTGATCGAGATCGGCGGCCGCCAACCGACCGCGCGGCATGTCGCCCGGCGTCGAGACCTTGCCCAACGGCTTCAAATTGAGGCCATCGAGATAGAGCAATCCGTGCTCTGTGCCGACGACGATGAGTGCGCCGCTCGGGCCTGAGATGATCAAAGGCGGCGTGGTGAACGGCACGTCGAACTTGACGGCGCGGTAGCGTGTGCCGTCCATGCGCCGTATGTCCAACAGACCATCCGTCAACGAGAGCGCCACGCCGCGCGTAGCACTGGTGATGTATGGCACGGGTGCGCCGATAGCCGTCCCATCAAGTTTTAGGTGTGAGATTTCTTTGCCGGTGCGCGCGTCAACGAAATGCAGCGCCGGTTCATCTGTGACCAAGGCCAGTTCGGCCGTCACGTTGTCGTCGTCTAGATCGGCGACCATCGCGCTCTGCGCCGCGCTCGGCAGAGACGCGCGCCATAACTCGCGCCCCGTTTCGCCTTCGAGCGCACGCACGCCGCCATCAAACGCGACCACAACGCTCATCTTATCGTTCGCCGTCGGGCGCACGAAGACCGGCGTGAAGATGGCAGACGGCGGCGCGGGCGCGTCGCCGCGTCGGGCGTTCGGCTTGTAGCGTGCAGTCCACAGCGCCGAGCCGTTCACACCGTCGAGCGCGAAGACAGTGCCGTCGGTGTTGACCGCTACTACGTCCATCGTGTTCGCGCCGCGCAGAGGCGCGGACTGCGGACGCAAGACTGCGCCGGTAAATGACTGCCAACCCACATCCACAGGCGAGCGCAAGACGGCGGATGAGACATTCGCGTTCGTCGTTGTGCTCGCGCTTTGGTTCAAGTTAACCGGCTCAGGTGCAGAGAACTCGCCGGTCTCTTGCGCGGCGGGCGCGACGCGCCAAAAGAAAGCGTCGCCCGCCGGCAATTCGACCTGATATTCAAGCCCGACCACCGCGCGATCAAACACGATGTCGCGGAAGTCGCGGTCGCGCGCCACCTGCAAACGATAACGTTGGACGTCGGGCCGGCCGCGCCAACGGATCGCGATCTTTTTAGCAGTCTGCGCGGCCGTCTGTTGCGCCTGCGGCACAGACTTGTGCGGCGCAGCCGGTTTCACCGCCGGCTGGCTGGGGCTGGGTTTAGGTTGGGCTGGTTTAGCCTGCGTGCGGCGTTGCGCGTGCGCGCGCTCCATTGTGAGCAACGCAAGCGACAGACAGGCGAGCAGGCAGAGCGACGTTGTGCGGAGGGGAATGGTGTTCATAGGGCATCATTGAGTTTGTAGCCGACGCCGCGCACGGTCAGCACGTATCGGGGGTTTTTCGGGTCGGGTTCAATCTTCTGACGCAGGCGATTGATGTGCGGATCGACGTTGCGCTGATAACCTTCGTAGTCTGTGCTCCAGACCTGATCGAGCAGATCGTTGCGCGACCAAGCGCGCCCCGGTTCGCTCGCCAGCCGTTCAAGAATCTGAAACTCAAGCGGCGTGAGATCGACCGGCTGACCGTTAAGCGTGACCTCGTGTCTGCGCTTGTCAATCACCAACTCGCCGATCTCGATCCGTTGCTTATCAGTCTGTCCTTCGGTCGTTTGCCGGCCCGCGCGCCGCAGCAGCGCCTCGACGCGCACTTCAAGCTCGCGCGGGTCGAAAGGCTTCTGCAAGTAATCGTCCGCGCCGGCCTTGAAGCCCGCAACTTTGGCGTCAATCTCGCCGTGCGCGGTCAGGAAGAGCGCGGGCGTCTCGACGCCGCGCTCGCGCAGGCGGCGCATCAATTCAAGTCCGTTCATGCCCGGCATGGTCACGTCGAAGATGAAACAATCGAACCGGCCGTTGAGGGCTGCGGGCAGCGCCTCCTCGGCGTTGTCTTTCTCTTCAACCTCGAAGCCCGCGCGCGTGAAATAGCCCGCGAGCAACGGGCGCAAGTTTTCGTCGTCGTCCACGATCAGGATTCTGTGCTTCACTTGTGGTCTCAGGTTCCCTTGTGTTCTGCGGCTCGCGTTCGGGGGCGACGCGGGCGCGGCAACTGATAAAGACTGTGCGGTCATTATAGGCCAAACGGCCGCAGGGCAAAGTCTAAAATTGACAGACCTGAAAAAAGTGAAAGGGGCAAGAATGGCCAACAGATTGCCTCCGGCTGATGAGGTAACTTTCCGGCGCGCCTTCAATCCGTTGCGCTGCGCTGCCACATGCTCGCTTCCTTGACGCTGTGCGCTGCCTGTTCGTATAGTCTTTGATTTAGCGGCGAGCAGCATTTCTAAATTACCTCTGACGAACCGGGCGACCCCGACATGTGCGTATAGCGATGCAAGACCTGCGGCGACTCTTAACCTATCTGAAACCGCATTGGGGTAAGTTCACGCTGGCGACTGTGGCGATGCTCGCAGGCGCGGCGTTGCAGAGCGCGATCAATGCGCTCGTCGTCCCCATCTTCGATCAAGCGCTCGGCGGCGTGCATGGCACGGGCCAACACAGCAAGACGCTCTTTGCCCTCCAACGCCTGATCCCAGATTCCGGCGTCGCCGCTTGGCGCAGCATCGCCATCCTGCTCATCATCTTCACCATCGCCAAAGGCATCGCTGAATACTTTTCGATCTACCTGATGGCGCGCGTCGGTCAAGAATCCGTGCTGCGCCTGCGGCAAGACCTGTACGCGCATTTGCTGAAACAGTCCGCTGATTTCTTCGAGCGGCATCGCACGAACTACTTAGTCTCGCGCCTCGTCACTTCAGCATCGGCGATTCAGGATGCGGTGACGAGTACGCTGCGTGACATGCTGCAACAGAGCTTCATGCTCATCGCCTTCCTGGCCGCTTCGTTCTACTTCTCTTGGCGACTCACGCTCGGCTCGCTCATCATCGCGCCCGTCATTGCTTGGCTCACCGCCAGATTCGGGCGCTCTCTACGCAATCTTGCGCGCGACGCCAACGAAGGCAGCCAACAGCTTGTTGACACAGCGCAAGAAGCCCTCGCCAATCAAACTATCGTCAAAGCTTATCGCGCAGAACAGCGCGAGCAAGCGCGTTTCGTGCGCGTGGCTCGACAGATCGTGCGCGCGAACTTGCACACTTCAAAGATCACCGGCTTTGCCCCGCCGGTCATCGAGATGATCGGCGTTATCGCTGTCGCCGTGTTGCTCTTCTACGGTCAGCGCGAGATCATGGCGGATCGGATGACCACCGCACAGTTTCTCACCTTCCTCTTCTTTCTCTTCTCGTCTTACGATCCGATGCGCCGGCTCTCGCGCCTACAGAACTCGATGGAGATCGCCATCGCTGCCGCGCGCCACGTCTGGGAAGTGGTTGACGAAAATATCGAGATGAAGGAACGGCCCGACGCCGTTGCGCTCAAACCGCTCCAAGCCGCGATTGAATTACGTGACGTTTCGTTCAACTACGCGAACGAAGAGCGTGAGGTGCTGCGCCATATCAATCTGCGCATTCCGGCTGGTCAGGTCGTCGCGCTCGTCGGCGAATCGGGTGGCGGCAAATCAACGCTGACGAAATTGATCCCGCGCTTTCACGATCCGTCTGCGGGCGCGGTGCTGTGGGACGGTACGGACTTGCGCGCCGCCCGGCTCGAATCCTTGCGCGCGCAACTCGCCATCGTCACGCAGGAGACCGTGCTCTTTAACGACACGGTGCGCTACAACATCTCCTACAGTCGCCCCGACGCCACCGATCAAGAGATCGAAGCGGCCGCGCGCATCGCCTTCGCACACGACTTCATCAAGGAACTGCCGCACGGCTACGACACCATCGTCGGCGAGCGCGGCATCTTTTTATCAGGTGGGCAACGGCAACGCTTAGCCATCGCGCGGGCAGTGCTCGCAAACGCCAGCGTGCTCGTGCTCGACGAAGCCACGTCCGCGCTCGACACTGAATCCGAACGGCTCGTGCAACAGGCGCTCGCGAACTTGATGCAGAACCGCACGTCCGTTGTCATCGCGCACCGGCTCTCGACCGTCCGCCGCGCCGATCTGATCTGCGTCATCGAACGCGGACGGATCATCGAACTCGGCCGCCACGCCGACCTGCTCGCTCAAAGCGGCACGTACAAACGGCTCTATGAACTGCAATTCGCCGATGAAGAGGAGATGGAGGTAGTGAGCAGTGAGCAGAAAGCAGCCATTTGACTTGGCTGCTTTTTGCTCACTGCTTACTGCTCACTGCTTACTTATCATGAAATCAATGACTGGTTTTGGGCGCGGCGCGGCGGCGGGCGCGGGCTTCGGCGTCGCGGTTGATTTGAAGACCGTCAACAATCGGTTTCTCGACGTGCATCTGCGGCTGGGCGCGGATATGGCGAGCGTCGAGACGCTGATCAGACGACGCATCGGCGAACAACTGTCGCGCGGGCGCGTTGACGTAAGCGTCTCGCTCGACCGCACGGATGAAGTGGCTTATGAGATTAACCGGCCGCTGGTCACAGGTTTCATCGCGGCGATGCGCGAGTTGCAGCAAGAGTTTTCGCTGACGGGCGAGCCGGACGTGAACGTGTTGGCGCGGCTGCCCGGCGCGATGCAGCCTGTGCGCAATGGCAATCTGAGCGAAGAGATGATCGCGGCCGTCGGGCAAGCGCTCGACGAGGCGCTCGTTGAATTGAATCGCATGCGCGAGCAGGAGGGCGCGGCACTCGCGGCCGAGATGCGTGGCCGGCTCGATTCGATTGAGAAGCAGATTCCGATCATAGAGGCGGTGGCCGTCGGCATGGTCGAAAACTATCGCGCGCGGCTGCAACGGCGGATCAGCGAACTGCTGGCGCGCGATGGACTAGAGATCGTCGAACTCGATCAAGGCCGGCTCGCGCAAGAGGTTGCATATCTGGCCGACCGCAGCGATATCACTGAGGAGTTAGTACGGCTGCGCAGTCACGTGCAACAGTTTCGCGCCGGGTTGGATAGCGCGGGCGAAGCGGGCAAGCGGCTCGATTTTCTGTTGCAGGAGTTGAACCGCGAAGCCAACACTGTGCTCTCTAAATCAACCGATCTGGCGATTAAAGAGGCGGCGCTGAGCATCAAGGCGGAAGCGGAAAAATTGCGCGAGCAGGTGCAGAACGTTGAGTGACGAACCGGTTGCAGAAGATGTCACGCCGCTCGACGCGGAACCAAGCGAGCGCGGCATCCTGTTTGTCATCAGTTCGCCGTCGGGCGGCGGCAAGGGCACGCTCATCCGGCGCATCCTCCCACGAGTGCCGCGCCTCGGCTACTCCGTCTCTTGGACGACGCGCCCGCCGCGCACAGGCGAGCGACACGGCGTCCATTATTTTTTCGTCATGCCCGAAGAGTTCATCGCGGCCCGCGAGCGCGGCGAATTTCTCGAATGGGCGGTCGTGCACGGACACTATTACGGCACTTCGCGCCCGGTCGTTGAGCGCGAGTTGGCTTGCGGGCGCGACGTGATCCTTGAGATTGACGTGCAGGGCGCGGCGTCTATGCGACAGTTGCCGCTCGACTCAGTTGGCGTTTTTATTCTGCCGCCTTCATATGAGGTCTTGCGCGTGCGCTTGATTGCGCGCAAGTCTGAAAGCTTAGACGACCTCGCATTGCGCCTGCGCAACGCGCGTGGCGAGATCGAGCATTATCGCGAGTTCGATTATGTGATCTTGAATGATGAGGTCGAGCGCGCTTCGGCGCAACTCGCTGCAATCGTGTATGCCGCACGTGCTGAGCGGCAACGGCAAGAGTCTCTAGTGCGGCGCGTGCTCACAAGTTTTCCAGAGCCGACTGGGTGAGACGCGCTGCCGACTTGCGCGCGCGATCTTTCTTGGGAATAATAGCTGATCGGCACGTGTGGCTTACAGTTAATCAACTAAATAATCAATATGTCCAAAGTTAAAGCGGAACAAGCAGAGCGTAACGAGCAGACGGCAGGGGAGCAACCGGAGATTGATTCCAAATACCGCATGATCATCGTGGCAGCGCAGCGCAGCAAACAACTACAGCGCGGCGCGCGGCCGCGCGTTGACCTCGACATACAACGTCACAAGCCCACGCGCATCGCGCTTGAAGAGGTGCAACAGGGCAAGGTCAATTTCTCACTCATCCACAAAGAGTGAACTGTATAAAGCCATAACATGTGACCGGCGACAAGTGACAAGTTCAAACCTACTCTTTCTTGTCGCCGGTCACCTATCGCGACATTCTCGTGGTTGCAGTTTTCTGCCGCCTGAATCAGATCAGCGTCAACATTTCCGCGCGCTCAGTCCAGTCACAATAAGCCGCCTCAGCCGCACGCGCCTCAACTTCATGTGCGATGGCCCGATACGCAACCCAGTGCCTTGCCGCATTAAAACTTTTCCCACGTCGCCGCGCCCGTGCATACTCACGCAGATACGCAAAGAGAAAGCGCGCCATGCCTGCGCGTTCATACTGAATGACGTGCATCGCCTCATGCGCCACGAGCCAACCGGGCACGCACACGCGTTCATCAACATCACACACCAGCAAAGTCGGCGCAACGAACACATGTCGGCCGAACGTGATCGCGCCGATGCGAAATGATCCTGTTATCACGTGCGCCAACTGATCTGTGTGGACCGAAATCGCTGGCAACGACAACCGCTCATCACGCAGATACACGCGAAAGAACCTCTCCACATGCGCCTGTGCTTCTGCCGTGAGCCGCATAACAAAAGTGGTCGGTGGTCAGTGATCAGAAAGGGCTTATTCTTTTACTGACCGCCGACCACTGACCACAGCCTTTACATGTTCTTGTAATCCGGCCCGCCGCCACCTTCGGGCGTGACCCAGTTGATGATCTGATAAGGGTCCATAATGTCGCACGTCTTGCAGTGGACGCAGTTGGAGAAGTTGATCTGCAAACGACGGCGACCGCCCGCGCTATCTTCGACCATTTCATAGACGGCCGCCGGGCAGAAGCGTTGACATGGGTTGCCATATTCTTCAGCGCAGCGCGTCGAGCAGATGTTGGTGTCGAGCACATGCAGGTGCGCCGGTTGATCTTCATCGTGCCCGACGGCGGCGTGATACACGTCCGTCAGTTTGTTGAAAGTCAGCTTGCCGTCAAAACGCAGGCCGTTGTAACGCTGCTCAAGCGCATCGCCCTTGTAGCCATAGTCAGCGAGTTTACGCATGGCGACGTGCCCCGGCTCTGTGCTGGTGCGATCAAACAAGCCCCACGAACGACCGCCCGTGATGAACTGTAAGCCAGCGTTAGCGAGACCGAGCCAGCGCCCATGACGAAACGACGCATGAAAGTTGCGCACCTTGCGCAGTTCGGGCATGACCCAACTTGCCTTGACCAGTTCTTCGTAACGCTGAAGTTGCCGCTCGGAATAATCGCCTGCGACGAGCGCTTCAAAGATCGCTTCGGCGGCGAGCATGCCGCTTTTGATCGCTGTGTGAATGCCTTTTATCCTCTGCGGATTAAGAAAGCTTGCGCAGTCGCCGACGAGCAGCACGCCGTCCGCGTAGAGTTGCGGCATCGCATGGTAGCCGCCGGCCGCAATGGTCTTCGCGCCGTAGCGCAGGAGTTTACCGCCTTCGAGCAGGTGGGCGACGAACGGATGCTGCTTGAAGCGTTGGAACTCTGCGTGCGGGTCGAGCAGCGGGTCGCGGTAGTCTAAACCTGTGACGTAGCCAAGATTGAGTATGCGATTTGGCAGACCGTAAATCCAACCGCCGCCGTAGGTCTGCGCGTCGGACGGAAACCCTAACGTGTGCGTCACGCGCCCCGCCGGATAACGATCATCGGGTAGTTCCCACAACTCTTTGACGCCGATGCTATAGACTTGCGGCTCGCGTCCTTCGTTCAAGTTGAGGCGCTCAGAAAGTTGTTTCGTCAGAGAGCCGCGCGGCCCTTCGCCGAGCACGGTCACTTTCGCCAACAGATCAACGCCCGGCTCAAAGTTCGCTTTCGGCTTCCCTTCCTTGTCAATGCCTTTGTCGCCGGTGCGCACGCCGACGACACAATCTCGCTCGTCATAGAGCATCTCCGCGCCGGGAAACTCCGGGAAGATGTTGACGCCCGCCGCCTCACACTGTTCGCCCAGCCACGCGGTCAACTTGTTCAGCGAGACGATGTAGTAGCCGTGATTCTTGAGCGGCGGCGGCGTAATCGGTGAACGAATCGCGCGCGTCTTCGTGAGATAGAGAAAATAGTCTTCTTTCACAGGCGCTTCGAGCGGCACGCCCTGTTCAACGAAATCAGGGATCAACTCTTTGAGCGCCCGCGGATCCATCACTGCGCCCGACAGGATGTGCGCGCCGACCGACGCGCCCTTCTCGATCACGCCGATCTCGATCTCGCCGAGCGACTTGCCTTCCCGCCGGCCGGCCGCGACCGCTTCGTTGTACTCTTTCACCAACCGCGCCAAGTGCAGCGCGCCGCTCAGGTTCGCCGGCCCCGCACCGACGAACACCACATCCATCTCTAAACTCTCTCGTTCCATTTAGACTCCAAGAAAAAAATGAATCACCATTCAGTGGGTCGAGTATAACAGAACGCCATTCAGTATCTAAGCGAAGGAAAATGTTTTCACCACTGCGACTTTCTTTATCTCCGGCTCTGCGCGTTAGAATGAGCGCAAGTAATCTGAAAGGACAACTAGGATGGCCGAGCACAAGCACACTAATCGTCTGCAACACGAGACCAGTCCCTATCTCTTGCAGCACGCGCATAACCCTGTGAACTGGTATCCGTGGGGCGAAGAGGCTTTGATGAAAGCGCGCACGGAGAACAAGCCGATCCTGTTGAGCATCGGTTATTCAGCCTGCCATTGGTGTCATGTGATGGAGCGCGAATCGTTTGAGGATGAAGAGATCGCGCGGTTGATGAATGAACATTTCGTCAACATCAAGGTTGATCGCGAGGAGCGACCAGACCTCGATCAGGTTTACATGAACGCAGTGCAGTTGATGACCGGACACGGCGGTTGGCCGATGACGATGTTTCTCACACCTGAGCTTGTGCCCTTCTACGGCGGCACATACTTTCCACCGGCTGATCGCCACAATCTGCCCGGCTTCCCGCGCATTCTTCAAGCCGTCGCCGAAGCTTATAAAGAAGACCTCGAAGGGGTGGCGCAGACAACCGCGAGTATCTTGACGGAACTGCGCCGCATGAATCTGACGCGCGAGTCGGAGTCTGCCTTGTCTGTGTCGGCGCTCGATCTGGCCGCCCGCAATATCGCACGCAGTTATGATCCGTGCTTCGGCGGCTTCGGCAGTGCACCCAAGTTTCCGGCCGCTGCGACGCTGGAGTTTCTGCTACGCACATACCATCGCACGAATAATGCAGAGCTGCTTGAGATGGTCACGCACACATGCCGGCGCATGGCCGAGGGCGGCATGTACGATCAAATCGGCGGCGGCTTTCATCGCTATTCGACCGACGCGCGCTGGCTCGTGCCGCATTTCGAGAAGATGCTCTACGACAACGCGCTGCTCTCGCGCCTGTATCTGCACGTTTATCAGGCGACAGGCGAGGCGTTCTTTCGTCGTGTGACCGAAGAGACTTTAGATTACGTCGCGCGTGAGATGACCGATGCGAGCGGCGGTTTTTATTCGACGCAGGATGCAGATTCGGAAGGCGTCGAAGGTAAATTCTTCGTCTGGTCTGCGGCTGAGATCGTTGAACTGCTCGGCCGCGAAGATAGCGCGCTCGTCTGCGCTTACTACGGCGTCACGGAAGAGGGCAACTTTGAGGGTGAGAACATTCTGCACGTCGCGCGGCCCGCTGAGATCGTGGCGCGTGAACAGGGGGTAACGATAGAGAAACTGCTGGCAGCAGTCGAGCGCGGGCGAAAAATACTTTTTGCAGCGCGTGAGCAGCGCGTGAAACCGGGCCGCGACGAGAAGATCTTAACAGCATGGAACGGTCTGATGCTCACGAGTTTTGCTGAAGCGGCAACGGTGCTTGAGCGTGCAGACTATCGTGAGATGGCAGAGCGCAGCGCCGAGTTCATCCTTGGTTCGCTACGGCCTGACGGCGCGCTCTTGCACGTTTACAAAGACGGGCAGACGAAGCAACAGGGCTTTCTGGATGATTATGCTTGTGTCGCGCAAGGGCTGCTCGCCCTCTACGAAGCGACGGGTGCGTTGCTTTGGCTTGAGGCGGCGCACGCGCTCGGCGAAGAGATGAGCGCGGAGTTCTGGGACGAGGCGGAAGGCGGTTTCTTCTACACCGCGCGGCATGGCGAGCAACTGATCGTGCGGCAGAAAGATTTTTTCGACAACGCCACGCCGTCCGGCAACTCCGTCGCCGCCGATGTGCTGTTGCGCCTCGCCGTGTTGCTCGACAAGCCCGACTACCAACGCAAAGCGATCACGATCTTTCGGCTCGTGCATGAGCCGTTAATGCGCTACCCGTCCGCCTTTGGCTACCTGCTCGGCGCGCTCGACTTTCATCTCTCGACGCCGAAAGAGATCGCGCTCATCGGCGACCCACAGACTACGGCGACGCGCGCCCTTGCGCGTGAAGTGTGGCGACCGTTTCTGCCGAACAAGGTAGTGGCGCAAGCAATCGAAGGCGATGAACAGGCGGCTGCACTCGTGCCGCTCTTGCGCGACCGGCCGGCGCTTGGCGGCCGACCGACGGCCTACGTCTGCACGAACTATACTTGCCAACAACCTGTGACCAAGCCGCAAGAGTTGGCCGCACAACTCGACGCGACCAAAGGCCAAAGCGCTGGCAATTGAAAGCTCTTTTAATCGAATGAGTCGCTTAGTTGAAGGCGTCGCGCAGCGCGGCGAGGAGGTCTGGGCCGAAGAGTGCGATCTTGGATTCGCCGAGACCGTAGACGGATTTGAGCGCGTCGAGTGTGTCGGGACGTATGTGCGCGAGTTCGTCGAGCGTGCGGTCGGAACAGATCATGTAGGCGGGCAAGCGCTGCGCGTGAGCGCGTTCGAGTCGCCACCGCTTGAGGCGTGTGACCGCGCGCCGTTCTTCATCCGTTAAGACGGGTGGCGGCGTCTTCGGTTTCAACTTCCGGTGCGGTTCGCGCGCCGGCGCGCCCGTCAACGTCGCCGCGCGTAGCACCGGCTCCCAACGATTCTCCGCTTCGAGTCGCCGTTTCAATTCATCGAACATGCGCAGAGTGATGTGCGCATCCAGCGCGGCATACTGTAGCTGCGCGCGCGTCAGCGGCCGCCGTCGCCAGTTCGACTGTTGCAGGCTTTTATCAAGCGCAAGACCGAAAAGGTGTGCGACGACTGCCGCGAGACTGTAGGACGACAAGTCTAGCGTCATGCGCGCGAGGCGCAGAGTGTCAATGAGCGCGGCCGGTTGGAGCGATGCGCCGAGCAAGATAAGCTCGTCGAAGCGTGCGTTGTGCGCGACCATTGTGATCGCAGGTGATTCAACGAGCGGGCGCACAACTTCGACGCCTGTGGCTTGCACGTCAACGACCAAAGTCTCGCCCACACGCGGCGCGATCTGCACGAGCGAGACACGGTTTTGGTTCGTGCTTCTGTCCCAATAAGTCTCTGTGTCCAATCCGACGACCGGCTCGTTGGTGAAACGCGCAAGCGCATCTACCGCTTCCTGCGCGTCAACGACGTAACGATACGCGGGCCGCTCGTCCATGCTCGAAGTAAAGATGTCAGCCGATGAAAACGAAAGGCGCGCCAGCGAACTGTCAGCGCGCCTTCATCGTCGAAGTGCAGACCGACGGAAGCAACTACTTGTTGTGATTGTTTGCGTTCGCCGCGTGGTTGGCGTTATTCGCGTTCACCGCATGATTCGCGTTATTCGCGTTCACGGCATGGTTCGCATTGTTCGCGTTGTTCGCGTTCGCCGCGCGATTCGCGTTGTTCGCATTCACTGCGGTATTCGCGTTGTTCGCATTCATGGTCATCGGGGTGCTGGTGTTTGCCGGTGGCACCGTCGTGGTAGTGGTTGTAGTGGTCGTAGCATTGGTGTTCGTCGCGTTTGTGTTATCGGCGGTGGTGCAGCCGAGCCACAAGCTGGTTAACGCTAGCATGGCCAGCAGAGCCAAAGTTCGTCGCATCGCTTATCCTCCTGTTGCCCCGCAGGGACTTGGTTGATTTGTTGTTTGAAGAGCCGTGCGCTCCGGCGCGTAGGCTCTGCCACTCAGCCGGACGGCGGCAACGCGGCGCACAACAGTGCAACGCATGGCCGGACTCTGCCGGGTGAAGGCTGCCACAGCTTCACGGCAAGTTGAGCGCATATTTAAGACTGCACGCGCAGTGTAACATTGGGTTAGGCGGAAATACACGATTTTTTTTTCATCAGTCAAGCGCAGCCCCTCGACGAATCGCGCAACTTGAGGGCGCGTCACAAAGCCCGTACCCCAAGCCGACACTTGCGAGCTAAGGGTCAATCATCAAACCCGCCCCCATCTTTGTCTTGAGCGAAACCTAAGGCGTTGCCTTTGCGCTTTAACTGATGAACCTCCCTGCCCCTAACCTCTTTGCTTCCCTTGCGCTCGCACCCGCAAAAAAGCTTGACGATTTGCACTAAAAACCATTATTTTGTAATTGCCAACATCGTTTGGCATAAGCTTTTAGCTTGCCTGCATGCGCTTGGCGCGCAGCCGCTTTTATGTTTCTCGCCGATTAATCCGAAGCATAGATTAAGAGACCGTTCCCTCGTAGGACAGTCGCCCGACATGCCAAACGGAAACTGGAAATGCCTCGCCCTACTGTGTGGTGTCAGCACGCTGGCAGCCGCGCTTCTCTGTACCACGCTCTCAAGCTTGCTCACGTTACCCGCAAGCAGTTGGCTTTGGGCGGGCGTGTTGCTCTGCTTGACGATCACGGCGGGGCGTTTTACCGTGCCGGTGACCAACGCAGACGGCACGAGCCAGAGTCATAAGTCCATCGCCGATGCTTTCATCTTTCTCGCGGCGATGATGTTCGGCGGCGCACCCGCAGCTATCATCGCTGGCGTTGATGCCGGCAACACTTCGCGTCGTGACGGCACACGGACACGCATCGTCTTCTCAACGGCCGCCGCCATAGCTTCGACCGCCATCGCTGTTTTCTGTTACGAGCCGTTGGCGCGATTCTTTACGACACGCGCTGGCGTGCCTGCAATGCAGGATGCGCCGCTTGAAATATTGCTGCTGCCTTTGTGTGTACTGGCGCTCGTGCAATATGGCTTGAACACTTTGGCGACGGCTGCGTATTCGGCTTGCGAGTCAGGGCAGATGAGTTTGCACCTGTCGCGCGAGAGTCTGGTCTGGACGGCTGTCACGCAGATGGCCGGTGCAGGCGCAGCCGCGCTCTTCTTTCATGCGCGCCAGCAGAACGGTCGCTTACCGTTTCTCATGCTCGGTCTGTTGATGATCAGTCTCGTCTATCTGCTCTATCGCTTCGACCGCCAGCGCGTCGAAGAGTTGAAACGAGCTGAGGCGGAAAAACTTCGGCACGTGCAGGAGATCGCAGACCTGCACATGAACACGATTGAATCGCTCGCCATCGCCATTGACGCCAAAGACCAGACGACGCACGGACACGTCCGCCGCACCCAAATCTACGCCCTCGAACTCGGCAAGCTGCTCGGCGTGAGCGCTACCGACCTGCTCGCCTTGCGCGCGGGCGCGCTCCTGCACGACATCGGCAAGTTGGCTGTCCCCGAGTATATCTTGAACAAGCCCGGCAAACTCACCGCCGCCGAGTTCGACAAGATGAAAGTGCATACGGTCGTCGGCGGCGACATAATCAGGCGCGTCAATTTTCCTTATCCGGTCGAAGAGATCGTTCGTTTCCATCATGAGAAGTGGGACGGCACAGGCTATCCGCGCGGCTTGAAGGGCGAACAGATTCCGATGGTCGCGCGCATCATCTCGGTCGTGGACTTTTACGATGCGACGCGCTGCGACCGCCCGTATCGCGTCGGCATGCGCCGCGAAGATTCGCTCGCGCTCCTGCGGCGCATGGCCGATTCTTCGTTCGATCCGCGCGTCGTCGAAACCTTCGTCAGCCACATTGATTTCTTCGACGCCTTGATCGCCGATCAAGACATCAAGGAACAAGTCGCGTCAGGTGATGAACAGTTGATGACTGGCGGCGGCCCAGATGCCGGCCTCGCTGCCGACGTGCTCGGCGCACCGACAGATGAACAGGCCGGCTTTCGTTCGATTGTCGAAGCGCAGCGCGAGGTCTTCGCGCTCCACGAGATCGCGCAGACCATCGGCTCGTCTTTGAACTTGCAGGACACAGTTACGCTCGTCACCAGCAAGCTACGCGCGATTGTGCCCTTCGACACCTGCGTCATTTATCTCGTTGACGAGCGCACGGGTAAAGCCATTGCGACGCACGTCGCCGGGCAGGATGAGGAAGCGTTCGCGCAACGTCGCGTCACGCTCGGTGAAGGCATATCGGGTTGGGTCATCGCCAACGCGCGTTCGATGTGCAACACGCCGCCGGAGCTTGATCTCGTCGGCGTGCCGGAAGAGGTCGCGCGCCAGATCAAAGGCGTGCTCGTCGCGCCGCTCATCCGTGAAGACGGCGCGTTCGGCGCGCTCACGCTCTACTCGAAGACGCGCACGTCATACACGACCGAGCAGGTGCGCCTCCTTGAATCGGTCGCACATCACGCCGCCACTGCGCTCAACAACGCGCTCACCTTCGAGCGCACGAAAGAGAGCGCGCTCACAGACCCGCTCACAGACCTGCCCAACGCGCGCTCGTTCCATCTCATGCTCGAACAGCGCCTCGCCGAATGCCAGCGCCACAACCGCGAGCCGCTCACGGTACTCAGCATGGACTTAGACGACTTCAAGTCCGTCAACGATTCTTATGGGCACGGCGTCGGCGACCGGCTGCTCGCGGGCGTCGCTGCGGTCGTCAAGCGCCAACTCAGGCAGATGGACATACTCGCGCGTTATGCGGGCGACGAGTTCGTCGCGATCATGCCGATGGCTTCGGCTGATGTGGCGGCGTTAGTCGCAGATCGCATCCGTTCGGCGGTCGAGTCGCACCCGTTCACCGTGCGCACAGGACGCACCGCACAGGTCAGCATCAGCATCGGCATCGCCTGCTTCCCTGGCGATGGCGAGACGGTCGAAGCGCTACTCAACACCGCCGGCCGCAACATGCAGCAAGCCAAATACTCGCGCCGACTCAAACCCGCAACCGCCACCGGCGTTGTCGTACCCTTCGACACACTGCGCTGATCACAAACAACTCTTCGCGTTCTTTGCGTCTTTGCGTGAGGTTATTCTTTAGCAAGATAAACCTCACGCAAAGATGCAAAGCATATTTACTGCAATGGTCTGCTTTTGCGCGCGGGCCGACATCTCGCGTATAATCCGCATTGTAATCACCTGATTTACTCGTACTCGCCAGCGCGCGCCCCATACGCAAGCCAGCGCAGACGTGTCACGCCGAGTCTTTTATGCGTCAGTGAGTGTGTCCAGATGAGCGAACTGAAAGTCAAACCTTTGAAACCACGCGGGCCAAGCGCAGCACCCGCCAGCGCAGGCGTTGTCACCGAACGCGGCCCTGACGAAATTGATCAAGCCGAACTGCGCGCCGAACATCAAGAGCGGCAACAGCATTTGCACGCCTCTATCGAAGGGCTTGAGCGCGAGACGCTGCTCAACATGCTCTCTCAGATGGTGCTCATCCGGCGCTTCGAGGAAAAGGCGGCCGAAGCTTACACGCTCGGCAAGATCGGCGGCTTCTGTCATCTCTACATCGGACAAGAGGCGGTTGCCGTCGGCTCAATTGCGGCGCTCCGCCCTGATGATTATGTGATGACTAGTTACCGCGATCACGGGCACGCGCTCGCACGCGGCACTTCGCCCGACGAAGTGATGGCGGAACTGTTTGGCAAAGCTGGCGGCTGCTCGGCCGGCAAAGGCGGCTCGATGCACCTGTTCGACCGCGACAACCATTTTCTCGGCGGGCACGCGATTGTCGGCGGGCAAATTCCGCTGGCGACGGGGGTTGCGTTTGCGGCGAAGTACAAGGGTACGGATCAAGTGTCGTGTGTCTATTTTGGCGAGGCGGCGGTCAATCAAGGCGTCTTTCACGAGTCGCTGAACATGGCGCAGCTTTGGAAGCTGCCATGCATCTACATCTGCGAAAACAATCAGTACGGCATGGGCACGGCCCTCAAGCGTGCCATGTCTCTGAGCGACGTGTCGCAGAAGGCTTGCGCCTACGGCATGGCTTCGGAGTTCGTTGACGGCATGGACGTGCTCGCGGTCTATGAGGCGACCAGACGCGCCGCCGCCCGCGCGCGCAAAGAGTCGCAGCCTTCGCTCATCGAAGTGCGCACCTATCGCTTCATGGGCCACTCGATGTCTGATCCCGGCAACTATCGCACGCGCGCCGAGATCGAGAAGTATCAAGAGCGCGATCCCGTCAAGGTCTTCATCGAGAGTCTCAAGCAGAAGCAGATCGTTGACGACGCTACGATCAAAGAGATCGAAGACCGCGTCCGCGCGCAGGTCGAGCACGCAATTAAATTCGCTGACAGCAGCCCCGAACCCGCGCCCGAAGAGTTGCACACGCACATTTACGCGAACCCGATAAAATAGTGACGAGTGCCAAGTGACGAGCGACAAGCAAGCCCTTGTTTTATCTCGTCACTTGTCATTCGTCACTTGGCACTGCTTTCGGAGGTTTTAATGGCCGTTATCACGATCCGCGAGGCTTTGAATCAGGCGTTGCGCGAAGAACTTGAGCGCGACGAGAACGTGTTTCTGATGGGCGAAGAGGTTGGCGCTTATCAGGGTGCGTACAAAGTCTCGAAAGGTTTATTGGAAGAGTTTGGCGAGAAGCGTGTGATCGATTCCCCGATCACGGAGCTGGGCTTCGCGGGTCTCGGCGTGGGCGCGGCGATGGTGGGCCTCAGGCCGGTCATCGAGTTTATGACGTTCAACTTCTCTATTCTCGCCACCGATCAGATCATCAACTCGGCCGCGAAGATGCTCTACATGTCTGGCGGACAGTTCAAGATTCCCATCGTCTTTCGCGGCCCGAACGGCTCGGCTTATCAAGTCTCTTCGCAGCACTCGCAGGCGCTCGAATCTTGGTACGCGCATTTCCCCGGCATCAAGGTCGTCATGCCTTCGACGCCGGCCGATGCGAAGGGCTTATTGAAGAGCGCGATCCGCGACGACGATCCGGTCATCTTTCTTGAACAGGAACGCATGTATGGTCTCAAGGGCGAGGTGCCTGACGACGGCGACTTCACCATCCCGCTCGGCGTCGCGGAGGTGAAGCGCGAAGGCACGGACGCGACCATCGTGGCGCGCTCTTTGACTGTGCCGCTTGCGTTAAAGGCAGCCGAGGAACTTGAGAAGCAAGGCGTCTCGGTCGAAGTCATAGACCCGCGCACGATCCGGCCGCTCGACATCGAGACGATCATCAAGTCGGTGCAGAAGACCAATCGCGTGGTCATCGCTGAAGAGTCGCATCCGTTCTGCGGCGTCGGCGCGGAGTTGAGTGCGCAGATCATGGAGCGCGCCTTCGACTATTTGGACGCGCCCGTCAAGCGCATCTCCGGCGCAGACGCCCCGATGCCCTACGCCAAGAATTTGGAAAAGCTCGCGCTCCCCGACATCGAGCGCATCATCGCAGCCGTGCGCGAAGTAGCATACTTGTAAGAAGCTGTCAGCGTTCAGCAGTCAGCCGTCAGCTAAAACCGAACTGACCTCTGACCTCTGACCTCTGACCTCTGAGGAGAACAATGGCAACGCAGGTGGTCATGCCGAAGCTGTCGCCGACGATGGAAGAGGGCCAGTTGGCGCGTTGGCTGAAGAACGAAGGCGACAAGGTGAGCGTGGGCGAACCGCTCGCTGAAATTGATACGGATAAAGCGACGATGGAGGCGCAGGCGCTTACATCAGGCGTGCTGCGTAAGATTCTCGTGCCGGCGGGCGAGACCGTGCCGCTCGGTCAAATCATCGCGATCATCGGCGAACCGGACGAAGACATCTCTGGTCTTGTAGCGCAAGCCGAGTCGGACGCGGCGCCGGCTGCGAACAAGCAGCAGATCGAGGAACGGGTCGAAGCCGGACAGGACGGCGCGCAGAAAGAGTTGGCCCAGGTCGTTCCCGGCGGCGCACGCACACAAGAGACCATCGAAGGGCAACCGCTCAAAGGCGACGTCGGCGGTCAAGCAACAACGGGCGCAGCCCAAGCGCAAACAACTGCGAGCGACAAGGCACAAGCGACAGCAACGCAACCGACCGACGGCGGCAATGGTCAACGCACGGGCGGGCGCGTCGTCGTTTCGCCACTTGCTGCGCGCATGGCGGCGGATGCGGGGATCAATCTGCAAACGCTCGCGGGCAGCGGCCCCGGCGGGCGCATCGTTAAGCGCGACATCGAAGCCGCGATCAAAGAAGGACAGCAGCGACCACAGGCACAAGCTCAAGCACAAGCGCAACCAGAACAGCGCGCCGTCGAAACACGCGCACAGCAACCCGCGCCGCAATTCCAACAACCCGCCGCCGCCAGCGCATCGCCTTATCGTGATGAACCTGTCTCGACGATGCGCGCGACAATTGCGCGCCGGCTCGCGACTTCAATCGGCCCTGTGCCCCATTTCTTCCTAACGACCGAGATCGAGATGGACAAGGTTGCAGACCTGCGCCAACAGATCAACGAGTCAGACAAAGAGAACAAGGTCAGCGTCAACGACATCATCATCAAGGTTGCGGCCGTTGCGCTCGTGCGCCACTCACAGGTCAACGCTTCGTTTCAAGACAAAGTGGTTCGTTACTACGAGCGCGCAGACATCGGCGTCGCGGTCGCGATTGAAGACGGCTTGATCACGCCGGTGGTGCGCGCGGCTGAGACGAAGACCATCGGACAGATCAGCCGCGAAGTGCGCGCCTTGGCCGAACGCGCACGCGCGCGCAAACTTCAACCTGAAGAGTACACGGGCGCGACCTTCTCGATCAGCAATCTCGGCATGTTCGGCATAGACGAGTTCACGGCCGTCATCAATCCGCCTGAAGGTGCGATCCTCGCCGTCGGCGCGATGCAGCCGAAGCCCGTCGTTCGTGACGGACAGATCGTCGTGCGACAGATGATGCGCGTCACGATGTCTTGCGATCATCGCGTGATAGACGGTGCGACCGGCGCAAAATTCTTACAAACCTTCAAACAGCTTTTGGAAAATCCACTGCTCATGTTGTGATTGCACTCAAGGGAGGGCGAAACAAGTTGGACGAACAACTCAGCCGCGAGCGCGCCGAAGAACAGAGACGTAGGCAAGAACAGAATCCTGCCGGCTCAAGCCAAGATCAGACAAGCGGTCAGGCCGGCGCGAAGCCTGAACCGCATGGCACAACTACAGGCGCAGCATCTGAAGGCAAGCCGCCCGCCAACGCAGCCGAATCTGGCCCCGACATGCACGCCGACGAGCGCACAGGCGAAGGCACGGGGGCGCGCGCGGGCGAGTATAGCTAAGGTTTGAGTCGAGCGACACAGAACCTTAAGCCGCATCTGGCGCTCGTCGCCGTGCAAATCTTTTTCGGCACGTGGCCCATCGTCGGCAAGATCGCTCTGCGCACTCTGCCGAGCACAGGCCTCGTCGCCCTCCGCGTCGCAGGCGCAACACTCGCCTTCCTCTGCTTGCGCCGTCTGACCGCCCGCCCGCGCATCACACAGCGCAGCGATTACGCACGGCTTGCGCTCTACAGCCTGCTCGGCGTCGTGCTCAATCAGTTCCTTTACGTCAAAGGTCTCGCGCTCTCGACCGTCATCAACGCGACGATCCTCAGCACAACGATCCCAATCGCCGCTTTGCTCGTCAGCATACTTATGGGCCGCGAACGGCCTGCGCCCCGCATCTTCATCGGGATGTTGGTTGCGGCCTGTGGCGTTGTCTATCTCATCAATCCAGCGCATGCAGATTTTTCGCGCGACACGATGATCGGCAACCTGCTGCTCATCCTCAATACTCTCGCCTACGGCGCATACATCGCCGTCTCGCAAGACTTGATCAAACGCTACGGTGCGTTGACCGTCATCACTTGGATTTTTCTCTTCGGCAGCGTCGCGACGCTGCCCGTCGGCGGCTACTACCTCGCGCAGACGCCGCTCACACACTTGAGCGCGAGCCTCTGGTTCGCCATCGCTTACATCATTCTCGTGCCCACCGTCGGCGCTTATTATCTAAACGCTTGGGCCCTGGGGCGCGTCGCACCGAGCACCGTTGCGATCTACATCTACCTGCAACCGCTCATCGCGTTTGCCTTCGCGCCGCTCCTGCTCGGCGAACGTTTGAACTCACGCACGTGGCTCGCCGCGCTGCTCATCTTTGCCGGTGTCGCACTGGTCACTTTGGCCTCGCGCAGTCGCACCGTCGAAGAAGTGTCAGAACGACCGGAGGCGCTTGGTCACTAAGATTTGTTAAGATGCGCGGGCGCATCCGAACGACATGTCAGACACAGCAGCAACACGAGCGGTAGAGAGCGGCTATGATGAAGAGGCCGCACAGAAGACCTCTGCGGCGCGGCTATCAATCATCGCTGCGGCTTTTCTGATCGTCCTCAAAACAATCACAGGTATTCTCACCGGCTCGATCAGCGTCTGGGCCTCGCTCCTCGATTCAGCGATGGACATTTTCGCCTCGACGATCAACCTCTTCGCCGTCCGCGCCGCCGCCCGCCCGCCCGACGCCGAGCACACATACGGTCACGGCAAGGTTGAATCGCTCGCCGGTCTATTTCAATCTTTCGTCATCACCGTCTCAGGTCTCTTCCTGATCCGCGAAGCCGGCTTGCGCTTTATACGCCAGCCCGCAACCAGTTCGGAGTTGCTCGGCAGCGCGTCAATGCTCATCGCCATCGGCGTCAGCATTGCGCTCGTCGCGCGGCTGCGTCGCGTCGCGCGCCAGACAGATTCGCCTGCGCTCAGTGCCGACGCGCTCCACTACGCGACTGATGTCTATACGAACGGCGGCGCGTTCCTCGCGCTCATCATCATCCGTCTAAGCGGTTGGCGACGCGCCGACCCGCTCATCTCCATCGCCATCTCGCTCTACATTCTCTATTCCGCGTTCATCGTCGCGCGCGACTCGGTTGATGTGCTGATGGACAAACGCTTGCCGCTCGAAGTGGACGAACAGATCGCGGAGATCGTCAGCCGCTTCCACGAGCAAGGCGTCATCGGGTTTCACGATCTGCGCACACGCCGAAGCGGGTCACAGAAGTTTATTGACCTGCACCTCGAAGTCGCACGCGACAAGAGCCTCGAAGCCGCGCACGAACTCACAGTGCAAGTGCTCCGCGCCATCGAAGCCGAAATCCCACGCGCCCGCGTGCAGATTCACACCGATCCGGCTTAACACAAGCTCTGCCCTTCAATGTACGTCAATCAAGCAGTGCGCAACGTCCGCGCGTCGCCCGACTCATCCCCTTCAATCAAACGTCGCAACTCATAAAGCTTCATCAAAGCTTCGACCGGCGAGAGTGTATTCAGATCAAGCTCAAGCAGTGCAGTGGTGAGTTGCGCCGTTCGTGTGTCGGCGCTTGACGGTCGAATAGGCTTAACAGTCTCAGCCACAGGAGCACTCGGGCCAGCTTGCGTCTCGTATTCGTAGAGCAGTTCTTCGGCGCGGCGCACGACGGGGCGCGGCAGGCCCGCGAGTTTGGCAGCATAGACGCCGTAACTGCGCTCGGCGCTGCCGGGTGTGATGCGGTAGAGAAAACGCAACTCGCCGTTCTCTTCTGCGATTTCGACGCGAAAGTTTTCGAGACGCGGCAACACGGCGGCGAGCGCGGTCAGTTCGTGATAGTGCGTGGCGAAGAGCGTCTTGGCGCGCAGGTCCGGGTGATTGTGGATGTATTCGAGCACGGCACGCGCGACGGCAAGGCCGTCGTAGGTTGAAGTGCCGCGTCCGAGTTCGTCGAGCAGGATCAAAGAGCGCGGTGTCGCGTGATGAAGAATCTGTGCGGTCTCGACCATCTCGGTCATGAAGGTTGACTCGCCGCTGCCGATGCGATCATAGAGACCGATGCGCGTGAAGATGCGATCACAGAGACCTATGCTCGCCTCGCGTGCAGGCACGAAGCTGCCCGCTTGCGCCATCAGCACGATGAGCGCAGCCTGCCGCAAGAAAGTTGACTTGCCCGACATATTCGGCCCCGTGATCAAAGCGATCTCAGGTGCGCCCGCGCCGCCTAAGCTCAGATCGTTGGCGACGAACGACTCGTCGGTCATGATTCGTTCGAGCACCGGATGACGCCCTTCGTGAATATGTAGGGCCGGCGTGTCGGTCATCAAGGGGCGCACGTAGTTGTGACGTGCAGCCACTTCTGCGAACGAGGCAACCGCATCGAGATAAGCGATGGTGCTCGCGGCGGCGAGAATTTCGTCGCGCTGTTTGCCGATCTCCGCGCAGACTTGGCGAAAGATGCTCGCTTCGAGTTCGGCGATGCGCTCCTGCGCGTTGCTGACGAGCGATTCGTGCTCTTTGAGTTCGAGCGTGATGAAGCGTTCGGCGTTGGTGAGCGTCTGCTTGCGCGTGTAGCCTTCGGGGACGAGGTGCAGGTTCGGCTTGGTTATTTCGATGTAGTGCCCGAAGACCTTGTTGTAACCGACCCTCAGACTCTTAATGCCTGTCCGCGCACGCTCGCGCTGCTCCATCTCCGCGAGATACGTCTTGCCGTTGCGCAACAACTCACGCAAGCGATCAAGCTCTTCAGAGAAACCCGCACGAATGACGTTGACGCCCTCAGTCCGACGCGGCAACTCTTCACGCAACGCAGCGCGGATCGTTTTGACTGTCGCCTCGCACGTCGGTAAAGCGGTGAGTGCAGCGCCGAATCGCTTTGTGTCTTGCTGCAAGACTGCACGCACGCGCGGGATCGCTTCGAGACCTTGAGAGAGCGCGAGCACTTCCTGCGGCGCAGCGACACCGGCGCGCGCACGACCCGACAGGCGCTCTAAATCGTGAACCAGTTCGAGCGCAGCGAAAAATTCTGTGCGTGCGTCCGTGTGCGCGTGCAGCCAACCAACGTGCTCGTGGCGGCGCGCGATCTCTGCGAGATCGAGCAAGGGCTGGCGCAGCCATTGGCGCAGACGGCGTCCGCCCATCGCCGTGCGCGTAAGGTCGAGCGCAGTCAGCAGCGACGGCGCGCCGCCCATGCTCTCGAAGATTTCGAGGCTGCGGAGCGTGTGCGCGTCGAGCAGCATGTAGCTGCCCGTGTGATAGCTTGAGAGGCGCGTGAGTTGACCGGCGGCGAACGATTGTGTATCGCGCAAGTAGGAAATGATCGCGCCGGCCGCGGCCGTCGCCAACGGCCATTTTGATAAACCGAAGGCGGCAAGGCTGCGCGCGCCGAAGTGATGAAGCACGGCCGTGCGCGCGAGTTGCGGCGCGAAGTAATCGTCGTTACAGCGTGTGAGAAAACCGGGCAGCGCGTTATCTCCAATCTCAAAACTGCGTGCGACGAGCAGTTCAGATGGCGCGATACGTTGTAACTCTGTGAGCGCGGCTGCCGTGTCGATCTCGGTCGCGGTGAATTCACCTGTAGTCACATCGGCGAATGCGATGCCGGCGCGTCGGCCGTCGGTCGTGTAAGCGGCCAAGTAGTTATTGATTTTACTGCGCAGCAGACCCGGCTCGATGATCGTGCCCGGCGTGACGACGCGCACTACGTCGCGTTCGATGAGGCCCCGACCCGATTCGCCTTTGACCGGCGCGTCGGTCAGTTGCTCGCAGATGGCGACGCGATGGCCGCGCGCGATGAGGCGCGAGAGATAACGTTCGAGACTGTGATGCGGCACGCCCGCGAGCGGCACGCGGACATTTTTGCCCATCGGCTTAGAGGTTAAGACAATGCCGAGTTCGCGCGAGATAGTGCGGGCATCGTCGTCGAAAGCTTCGTAGAAATCGCCGATGCGAAACAGGAGAATCGCGTCCGGGTGGCGGCGCTTGATCTCTAGGTACTGTCTGCGTAGTGGCGTGCCGCTCATCGTTCAAAGATTAGCGTCAGCAAGTCTGAAACAGAATTGAGCGCGCGATGCAGCCGGTGCAGTTGCTCGAAACTGAGAATGGTTGTGACGCGACCGATTTCGTGAAACGCGCCCGTGCGCGCAAGGCTTAACTGCATCTCGGCACGATTCGTGTCGCGCTCGCTGGCGACGACGAGAAAAGGCTTCGAGCGTTGCGCATCGTAAGCGCGTTTGAGTTTGGCGAGCGCCGCATCAACATTGCCCTTGCGCTGCACCTCAAAGATGTGGCTTAGGCGCTGGCTCTGCGCGCTCGCGCGCCAGACCACGTCGTAATAATCAAACTCCCTTTCGGCGTGATAGCCGAGCGCGTGCCCGATGTCTAAGAGCATCTGCTGCACGTCTGCGTGCGAGTAAGAAGCCGAGCCAGTCGGTTGTGTATCAGCCGCGACACTGAAAGAGAAACTTGGCGCTTCTTCTGTAACGCGGCGGCGACCTTGCGCAGTAATCGTCCATTGTCCGCGCTTGTTGCGCGCGATCTGTCGCTTCTCGTCGAGCACGCGACCGGCGCGTTGGACATGTCGCCGCCAGCCGCGCAACTCGCCGTTAGTGAGCGCATGCTTGTCCGCATCTGTAATTTGCGGAAAGTAAGCGACGAGCCGTTGGTAGAGAAAGCGCACGTCGTCAGCGCCGCCTGTGGCGACGAGTTCCTGCAAGATCGGGAGTTCGAGCCGGGCGATACCGGGGAGTGTCATGACAATTTAGACGGGAGCATTTCGGAATGACGTTACAGCTTGCCCTTCGCCGGCAAAGTTACAGGAGAAACCTTGGATTGAGCAAGCGGGGAACAGCAGAAAGCAGTAGGCAGTAAGCAGAAAGCAGCCGGTTGAAATTCGCTCAAATCCGCGAGTGAAAATTCAACCGGCTCTTTACCGCCTTCTGCCTACTGCTTTCTGCGTACTATTTCTTAGGCAGCTTGTTGCGCCGCCTTGCGCCCGAAACATCCTTGAATCTCTTCCGAATCGAGCGTATCGCGCTCCATCAAACCGGCGACGAGACGCGCGATCTCTGCGCGGCGTGTGGCGACAATATCGCAGGCGCGCTGCATCTGCGCGTTGACGATGTCGTTTGTTGCGCATTCGATGCGATCAAGCAGCGATTGGCTGTGTGGGTCGTCAGGCTTGCCAAGATGGACAGGCCCCAATGGACTCATGCCGTACTCTGCGACCATCTTGCGCGCGATCTCGACGGCGCGTTCGATGTCGTTTGACGCGCCGGCCGTCATCGTGTCCAGCAAGATCTGTTCGGCGGCCCGCCCGCCCAAGAGCATCGCGATCTGATCTTCTAGGTACTCGCGCGTCTTCATCAGACGGTCGCGCTCAGGCAAAGCCTGTGTGACGCCAAGCGCGCGCCCACGCGGCAGGATCGAGACCTTATGGATCGGATCGCCGTGCTGCACATCAAGCCCGACGGCAACGTGCCCTGCTTCGTGGACAGCCGTGGCGTAGCGTTCGCTCTCATCAATCATGAAGCCGTGGCGTTCTGCGCCCATCAGAATTTTGTCGCGGGCGTATTCGACGTGCGGGCGGGCGACGGCCGGCGCGTTGTCGCGCGTGGCGGCGATGGCGGCTTCGTTCAGAAGGTTGGCGAGGTCTGCGCCGGAGAAGCCGGGCGTGCCGCGCGCGAGCCAGCCGAGATCGAGTTCGGGTTCGAGCGTGAGTTTGCGCGCGTGAACGCGCAGGATCGCTTCGCGCCCGGTGGCGCTCGCTAAACCGACCGTGATCTCGCGGTCGAAACGGCCCGGTCGGGTCAACGCATAGTCGAGTATGTCGGGGCGGTTGGTTGAAGCGATGACGACGATGCCGGTCGCTTGCTCGAAGCCATCCATCTCGACGAGCAGTTGGTTGAGCGTCTGATCTTGATCGGCGGAAGCTGAGTCGCCGCCGCGCCCGCGACTCCGTCCCAGCGCATCAATCTCGTCAATGAAGATGATGCAAGGCGCAACTTTGCGGGCGCGGGTGAACAGACGGCGGACGCGCGCTGCGCCGAGACCGGCGAATTTTTCTTGGAAGCTTGAACCGGAGACCGAGAGAAATGGCACGCTTGCTTCATGCGCGGCGGCGCGCGCAAGGAGCGTCTTGCCCGTGCCCGGCGGGCCCGAAAGTAAGATGCCACGTGGGGCGCGACCGCCGAGCCGGCCGAAGCGTTGCGGGTCGCGCAGGAACTCGATTGTCTCAGCCAGTTCATGCTTCGCCTCGTCCACGCCGGCCACTTCGTCGAAGGTGACGGGCTGTTGCCCTTGTGCGTCGGCTAGGGGGAAGCTGCCCTGTCCGCCGCCCATACTGGCATAGACGCGCCAACCGACGAAGCCGAGGATGGCGAGCATCAAGCCTGTGATGACCCAGTTGAGCGTCGCGCTCAACAGCCCCGGCTCAAGCGAGCGAAACTCAATCGGCACGTGTTGATGGTCGAAGGCATTGATGATCTCTTGCTGCGCGACGGAGTTCGTGACCACCGCCTGCGCGAGTGTGCCGTCTTGCTTGACGACCGTGATCAGTTCGCCATCAACGATCAAGGATTTGGCCGTCGCAGCGTCGCTCAGTTGCCGCAACTCTGTGTAGTTGATCTTCTGCAAGACGGGTTGGTGCGTGTGCGTGTACCAAGCGATGCAGATGATGGCGAACGCGAGCAAGAGCGCGACGAGGCCGAGCGCGAGGCCAAGTTTTTGCGTGCGGGGGAGCGGACGGGATAAAGGCATAACAAAACTCTCCAAGGGCAGCGCGACCGTTGCACAGGGGAGCGGCGGCCGGCGCTGCAATCAAATTAATTGCGCTGAGAATTATTTGCGACTGAAGTCGTCGGGCACTACGGATGGGATTTCACGCGCGACTAAGGCGGGCCAAATCCTCGTAGCTGAAGCGCGGTTGTCAGGCGCAACCGCACAAACAATTTACCATCCCCGGCTCGCGCTCGTCCAGCATCTCCCGGCTGAAGTGATATTGCTGCGCATGAAGACCGGAGGCAGCGCCGTCACAAGCGACCATCTGCCGCCAGACTTTCGGATGAAGCGCGGCCGGTTCAGGTTGCAAAGCCATTGCGCCGCGATTGTAAAGATCATAGGGCCAGCCTTGCCCGGACAGCTTTGTTGTTGGCTGAATTTAGAACACCCTTGCGGCTCAAAGCCAAGCATATTTCCATCCAGAGGCTCAACGTTCGCGCAGTCTCTGATTGACGTAAAACTCCATATTTTGCAGCTTTTCTCATAGATATGCGAACAAAGCGCGCTGGCATGGTCGTTGCACTTTTACGGTGGTGACAGGTTCAAAGTGAACCATCAGGACTAACGAATAACTAAGCGAAGGAGAAAGCGTTTATGCTGTGGACGATTCTAGTGGTGTTGCTCGTGCTGTGGCTCTTGGGTGTGGTCACGTCATATACTGCGGGTGGTTTGATTCACATCATTTTGGTCATCGCCCTCGTTCTGCTCGTCATTCAGTTGCTGACGGGCCGGCGCACGGTTTAGCGCGAGTAAGGGGAACAAGCGAGCCGGGGATGCGCCCCTCGCAAACAGCGCATCCCCTTTTTCATTTGGCTGAGGTGAACTCGACGAGCCGTGCGTCCGTCGGCGTCGTGATGCGCCCGACCGGGTAGAGATTCAACTGCCGATCCCAAAAGGGCGAACGCTCGTGAAAGAAGCGCAGGCGTTCTTGCGCGCTGGCGGCGAACTTCGGATCGTTCGCTACGCGCTGCTCAAACTCGTGGCGCAGTTTCTCGTCGTGCGCCAACATCTCGCGCGCCAGTTTTTCTAAGACATAATCCTCGCCATACTCTTTCTGCTCGAAGACGGAATTGAAGAAGCCCCACGCGACGAACGAGTCGGGCGCGTCGGGTTCGAGCAGATTGAGCGCCACACGCGCCGCCGGCTGCGCTAACGGCACGACGACCGAGCCGGCTGGATACGTCCGCCGCTCGCTGACCGTCTGATTCTTCTGCGCCACTAACACGCGCCCTTCAAACGAACTGCTGCCCCACTTCACTTCGCTGAACCGATAGCTCTCAACATCAACGGTCAAAGGCTCGGCCAGACGTTGCATGCGCAAGCCGTGCGCCGCGAGCACGTCAATCACGCTCGTCCATTGGGGCGGGATGATGTAGGAGAGCGGCGGCGCGACCGAGACAACAGCATGCGTCTCGTTGAAGAATGGCACGGTGTAATCAAACAGCTTCGTGCCATAGACGACGCGCAACGCGCCCGACACGTCGCTCAACTCGGTGTGAAACTCAATGCCCTTGATCAAGCGCGGCACAGACTTGTCTGTAAACGCGAGCCGCAGAGCAACCTTGCGCGCTGGATCATACGTGCGCCCTTCGCTCGTCACCTGCTCGTCCGCCGCGCGGTCTGCGCGCAACAGTCCTTCGGGGTCGCGGTTTACTTCTTCGAGCGCTGCACGCAAGAGATCATAAGTGCCGAGGACGCGCGTGCGATAGTCTTTGAGCATGTGCGTCTCGATGAGCAAGCCCGGACGATTGCGCAAAGGCGTGTAGCCGGTGGCGAAGCGCGGCGTGCCGATGAAGCCTTCGACGCCTTTGTGTTGTGGATCGCGATTGTCACGAAAGACGAGATAGGTTGAAAACAACCTGCCTGCCGCTTCGGCTGACGGCACGATACGCCCCTCATACGCCGTGCGCCACCACTCGCGCAGAGGCGCGGGCACGTTCTCGCCCGCTTCATACTGATAGGTCACGTCGTAGCGAAAATCCGCGCCGTCCGTCACGTGACAATCAATGAACAGGTCGGGTTGCCACTCATTCCATAGGCGCAGCCAAGCGCGCGTCTCCGGCGCGTCCGCTTTCATGTAATCGCGATTCAGATTGAGATTGGTCGCGTTCGCGCGCCAGCCCATCTCTGCGGGGCCGTTTTGATTGATGCGATTGTAAGGGCTGCGCCGTTCGTGCCCGTCAACGTTATAGATCGGAATGAAGAGGACGACGGCGTGTTCAAGCAGCCCGGCACGCGTCTTCGTAATCACGATGTCGCGTAGCAGCGCCAGCCCCGCGTCTTTGCCGTCGGTCTCGCCCGCGTGAATGTTCGCTTGGATGAGCACGACGACCTTGCCCGCGCGATGTGCGGCTTCAGGCGTGAACGTGTCGCCGCTTGCGGCAACGACGAGCGGCAGTGCGCGCCCTTCGCCGCTACGACCAAAATCCGTGTAACGGATCAAGGGCGAAGCGGCGGCGAGCTTGCGGCAGTAAGCGACCGTCTCATCGTAGCGCGGCGTCTCGCGGTAGTCGGTCTGTTCAGCAGGCGTCCGCCATTCGGGCGGAATGGGCGGCGAGTTCTGTGCGTTTGCCTCGACAGTCATGATCGTAAACAGCAGGATGAGCAGTTTGCTGAGTCGGGCCACCTGTGGTCCTCTTAATTGGATCAAGATTGAAAGTAGCGAGCGATCAGTTTCAACAGACACAGAGTTGCTAGTTTTGTATCGCTTGACCACACGAGCGGCAATGCGTGCGCCGCTTCGCGTTGAGCGTGCCGCAGGCCGCGCAGGTGCGATACATCGTGCGCGCGAACCATTGCGTGATGAGCGCGCTCACGCCGAGGATGGCACCGAGTACGAAGATACTGAGCAGCGTATCTTTCAACCTTTGTAACGCTCCCGCAGACGCGCGTGATAGTCTTGCCCGCGCTCATAGCCGCGTCGAAAGGCTTCCGCGTCGCACTCGTCACCGTAGCACTGGCGCAGCCGCGCTATGTCGTCGGCGTAAGCCTGACCTCGCGCCTTTGGATGCAACGCCGCCTCAAAGCCGCGCCGGTAGATCGGCTCATCGCGCACGAAGTCACTGCCTTGTCCGGTGTAAGCTTCCATCTCTGCATCGCGCAGACCGATCCACCATTCATCGCACGCTGCATCAACGGTCTCAGCGCCCGCCAGCGCGAGCGTACGCCGCGCCGCCGCGCCCTGTTCGTCCGACTCTGCAACGGCGATGACAACTGTGCGCCCCTGTCGCAGCGCATCTTCATAGACGAACAACTCATCGTGCGGCAAGCCGACGGCCAAGTTTTCTTCAATAGCGCCGCCCGCAGCCATGCCCGCAGCCGCACCGCCCGTGCCTAAGAGCGCCGCGCCGACGACGCCCGCCGCCAACACAGGCCCGACGCCCGGCACAAACAGACTCGACAACGCCAAGCCGAGATGCAGTCCGCCCGCGATGCCTATCGCGCCGCCGACCGCGCCGCCCAGTGCTGTGCCCATGCCCGGTTGCTCCGTCTCGGTCGTTGGCACGCGCTCGTCCAATTGTTCGGGGGTCGTGCCCGGCATCAGCAAAGAGATATTGTTTTCACTGATGCCGAGCGCGCGCAGACGCTCGACTGCCGCTTCTGCGTCAGCCCGCACGCCAAAGATGCCAGCCACAGTTTCCATTGCGAGAGTATTCGCGCCGCCGCCCGCCTTGCGAGCGGACAAACGCCGGTCGCCTTTCTTCGACCGCGATGCGCTCAAGAATCAAACGAACTACTACAACGATTAAGAGTGGTTGTGATTTTACCACGAACCTGACAGGCGGCAGCACTTTTCGCAACGGGCAGGGTGGTCAAGGCCTCGTCGCTTGAAGCGGGTTGATTTAGTATGCATTGATCGGTAAATTTAACCCGAAGAAAATTTGCGTTCGATGCCCCAAAGCATGCAGGAGTTTAGAGTCATGATGCTCAATATCACTTCGCAGGAGCGAGAGTTCCTGCTTGAATTGCTAGACGCCAAGCGCACGGCGATGCTGCACGAATTGCATCACACGGACACGCAGGATTACAAAGAACTATTACGGAGACAGGTTGCGCTACTCGAAGAATTGCAACAGAAGATTGAGCGGGCGCAAGTTGAATGACACGTTCTCAGGTCTTCAGTTTGTGGCCGGGCGCAGATAATGATTGAGGCACATCACGCGCCGTGTTAAAGTATCCATGTTCGTTATTCTTCGGCAGTTATCAACGGGAACACTGCATGATTCAAGTTATTGAGAAGCATTGGCCGATGTCAATCGGCGACGGCAAGGCGACGCGGAAAAAGAAACCGCGCATTCTGGCGATTACGACCGATTGCTGCACGGGTTGCGCCGGCTCGCCCGCGTGCATCGAGTATTGTCCGATTGAAGCATGTATGTTCTGGGTGCCGGACGAAGATCACCCACCGTTCGGGCGTATAGAGGTTGACCCGGAACTCTGCATCGGTTGTCAGAAGTGCATCAGCAAGGGGCCTGAGGGCGCTTTCCTCGACGGCTGTCCGTGGGACGCAATCGAGATGGTGCCGACCGAAGATTGGGAAGCGGCACACGGCATCACTCTGCCGGACGCACCGACAGCGGCGGCCGGTTAATTTTTAATTCGTTCTATTCTGCTCCGCGCGGCGCTTGATGGTTTCGGCCGTCAACGCCGCTTCCTTTTTGATCTCTTCGGGCATGCCTGCGACACCGCTTGCGTACCGTTCAACCTCTGGCAAATCTTCTTGCGCGCCGACGAAGCGCAAACCTACGAGCGCGTCGAGCGCGCTGTCTGCGTCGGGCGCGAGCGTGAGCAGAGGCTGCCCTTGTGTGATCCGCGCGTCGGGCGCGGCGGCAAGTTGTTCGATCCGGCCGGGTAGAGGCGAGCGAATCTCCACGAGTTGATCAGAGGCGAGCTTAATACGTGCGAGCATCGCTTCGCGTTTGACTGGTGTGCCGACCGGTAAGACGGAGACGAGTTGACCGGCGATGGGCGCGTTGAAGGTGTACGGACGCAGCATCGCTGTGAGTTCCGCGCGGCTGCGTGCGTCGTTGAAAGAGACGAGCGCGAGCGCGGCGTTGCGCCGGACAATCGGTTCATTGTCTGCGAGCAAGCGCAACAAGCCAGTGTGAAACTCTTCGCTCTTTGTGTCGCCGCCCATCACCCAAGCGGCGGTCATGCGCACGTCCGCGTGCTGGCTCGACGCAAGCGCGACGACCTGCGGATACCAACGACGCACGCTCGCGTCGCCCCGCTTCATGCGCTCGACGATCTGCGAGAGCGCGTGCTGCTCGTGGCGCGGGTTTGCTTCATCTGTTAGATAATTTTCGATCTCTGTATCGTTCAGACTGCGCCCGAACCATGTACCGTACCAAGCCAGAAACGGCACGATGACGAAGAGCGCCGCGACCACCGCCAGCGGCCAAGGCGTGCGCCGTCGTCCCTGCGCGTGAAGCGCAGCGCGTTGGCGGTTTGCGTGATGACCGTTACTCTCAGTCATGCCTTGCGAGTCAGTTTCAAGGGGCAGCATAGAAATGATAAAGCATCAGGTAAACCACGACGCCCGTCACGGAGACGTATAGCCAGAGCGGCAGCGTCCAGCGCGCAAGCCGCAGGTGCCGCCCGAATTCGCCGCGCCAAGCCCGACCGAGCGTGATGACGATCAGAGGCACGATGACAGCAGCGAGGATCGTGTGTGTCGTCAGAATGAAGAAGTAGAGTGGGCGCACCGCGCCTTGACCGGCGAAGCGCGTCGTACCGTGATGCGCGTGGTAGACGAGATAGGAGATGAGAAATGCAACCGAAGCGGCGAGCGCAGCCAACATGCACGCGCGATGCGCGGAGATTTGCCGCCGCCGTATGAAATAGAAACCGGCGCAGAGTAATACGCCGCTGGTCGCGTTCAAGGTTGCGTTCAGGTGCGGGAGCGCATCATAACTCATATATAAAAAGATGAACGCAGAACGATGAATTAAAACAACTGCCTGTCATTCATCGTTCATCTTACCGCGTTCATCGTTCCTTTATTCAGGTAACTCTTTCTTCGCGCCGTGCGGCCCGGCCTTCTTTGTGGCCGGCTTCTTCTCGCCCAACTCTTCGTAGCCGCAACGCTCGCACTGCCAGACGGGAAAAAGCTGCGCTGGGTCTTTGCTCTCATAGACGGCGCGCATGCTGGGAATGATCTTGCCGCCGCAACGCGGACACACGCGCCCGCGTATGCTGGCGCGCATGTTATCAACGACTGGTTTCTCTTCGGCCATAAATTTCCCGCAGCTTATTCGTCGCCGCCGGGCGGGCGGCGGTGTTTGTAGGTGAGATAGATGAAGGTGCAGAAGAGCGCGACCGGCGGCGAGACCATCATCACGATAGCGCCGTTCATATGTCGCGCTTCGGTGGCGCTCAAGCCCGCCGTCGTCGCCTTGCACATCGCGCACTGTGCGAGCGCAGGCACACACAACACGACCAGCGCAAACAGCAGCGCCAAGCCGAGCCAGATGAATTTGAGCAGACGTCTTGCGTTCATAATCATTCGTGCGTGGTGGTCGTGGGCGGTTGATTGTAAGTGCGCATCTTATTCAACCGGAAGCTATCGGGGAAGAAGATGAGCAGCAGGCAGATGCAGACGACGAGCATCGGCACGAGCGTCAGCATAAGGCTGATGCGCTCGAAGCGCAGGTGCATGAAGTAGGCGACGATGAGCGCGGCTTTGATGATTGATAAACCGAGCAGGATCGTTAACATCAGTTCGAGCGGCACCTTGAAGTAAGCCAACAGCACTTCGACCAGCGTCATCCCCAACAGGCCGCCAAGCACGGCGAGGAACAGTTTCGTCGTGCCCTCGAAATGTAGATCGACGGCCGGCGCAGCCCCCTTTTCTTCCGCCGCAAACAGTCCGTGCTCGTGCGCCCACAACGCCGGATTGATCATGAAGACGCCGGCGAGCATCAGACAGACGGCGGTCATAAACAGGCTATCAATCGTCAGAAAATTTCCCGCCCAACGTAGATTCGATAGGGCGAGGATGAAGAAGAAGGTCGCCAACAGCAGGCAAATCGCGTTCAGGATCACGTCCTGCTTCTGCATCAAGTTTTGCAAGCGGCTGCTCATGTTCGGTCTCTTGCCTCGCAGTTGAAAGTTTATTGCGTCACCCTTTGAAATCCACCGACAGCAGATAGATCATCGGGAACACGAACATCCAGACCAGATCAACGAAGTGCCAGTAGAGACCGCTGACCTCCACGTCTTCGTGCGTGCGCTTGCGGATCGTCAAGGCGACGATGCCGAGATAGCAGAAGCCCGTGAAGACGTGGAACATATGCAGGCCCGTGATCGCAAAGAAGGTCGCACCAAAGAGCGGCGATGCCTGCGGCCAACGCTCTAGCCATTCTTTCGGCAGCGAGAACGGCTTCAGCCCTTCGCTGATCAAGTGATTCCATTCGTAAAGGTGCAGCACGAGAAACAGCAGACCGCCGAGCATCGTCCCGCCGATCCAGCGCCGCGCCGCTCGTCGGTTGCCGTGCGCTGAAGCCTTGACCGCCATGACCATCGTGAAACTCGACGAGAGCAGGCAGAGCGTCATCGTCGTCGAGAACAGGATGGACGGCGAAAATTTGAAGGGCGTCGGCCATTGATTACTAGCGAGCCGCGCGTAGCTGTAACCGATCAACAACGCCGAGAACGTGAGCGCGTCCGAGACGATGAAGAGCCACATGCCGAGCTTCTTGTGCCCGATGCGATAAGGGAGTGTGCCGCCGCCCCAGTCGGCGGTGACAGCAGTTTCAACTTCTGCGTGCGTGCTCAAATGAGCTTTACCTCCAGAAAAGTAGGAGTGCGAATAGATAGACCCATAGTCCGTCCATGAAATGCCAGTACAACCCGACCGCATCGGTTAAGGCGCGTCGCTTCTTCGTCGCCGACTCGCGCAACTCGCGCAACTCACGCGCGTCTCTGAGCGCGCGCCACAGCAGATAGACGAGACCAAGGATGCCGCCGAGCAGGTGTATGCCGTGCAGCCCCGTCAACAGATAAAAGAAAGAACTGAACGGGTTGGTCGGGAAGTAAACGCCTTGCGCGACGAGTTGCCGCCACGCGAGCAGTTGTGAAACGAGAAAGCCGCAGCCCAGCGCAAGCGAGACGGCGAGCCAAAGCCGATAGATAGCATCATCGCCACGACGCTGAGCGCGGCGCGCTACTTCAAAGGTCACACTGCTCACAAGGATCAGAGTCGTGCTCAGCCACAGCAAGCGCGGCAACTTGAGCACGACAAAGTCGCTCATGCTGGCGCGAAACATGTACGCGCTCGTGAATGCGACGAAGAACATAAGGACCGCCGCCACGAGCACCCACGCGCCGATGCGAAACTGCGCGCCTTCGTAGCCTGTGCCACCGCTATCGTCGCCGCCATTGGGGCCGCGCCGTCCACCGTTCCCGTTCGGACGCGGCCCGCCGAAACCTAAACCTTTATCTTTGACCGCACTGTGTGCGCGCGTCTCAGTGGTGGCCGTCATGCCCATTGCCTGTACTTCCCTGCCCTGTGTGTCCGTCGCCGTCAGCCGCGACGTTCGCCTCAGTCGCGTCGGGTGTCGTCTGCATCACGTAATCGTCCGGCGCATCGGGCACAGCAAACTCGTATGCGCCGCGATAGACCGTTGGCAGTTTGCCGCCGAAGTTGTCATGCGGCGGTGGCGTCGTCGTCGTCCATTCGAGCGTCGTCGCCTCCCAAGGGTTGTCGCTCGCCTTTGGCCCTTTGAAGATTGACCAGAAGAAGTTGAAGAGAAAAATGAGTTGCGTGAACGCTGTGATGATCGCCGCGATGGTGACGAGCATGACGAGCGGGTGCGTCTTGGTGAGAAACTGGTATTCGGCAAACGATGCGTAGCGGCGCGGCATGCCGACGAGGCCCATCACGTGCATCGGGATGAAGATGGCATAGACGCCGATGAAAGTCGGCCAGAAATGTATGTAGCCGAGCGTCTGATTCATCATGCGCCCGAACATCTTCGGAAACCAAAAGTACATGCCCGCGAACATGCCGAAGATCGCGGCCACACCCATCACCAAGTGGAAGTGACCGAGCACGAAGTATGTGTCGTGCATCGAAAGGTCGAGCGAAGTCTGACCGAGCACGAGTCCTGTGATGCCGCCCGCGACGAAGAGTGAGACGAAGCCGATGGCAAAGAGCATCGGCACTGTAAAGCGTATGCGCGCGCCCCAGAGCGTGCCGAGCCAGTTGAAGGTTTTGATCGCCGAAGGCACGCCGATTGAAAGTGTCAGCACAGAGAACGCCATGCCCGAATACGGACTCATGCCGCTGATGAACATGTGATGCCCCCAGACGAAGAAGCCGAGGAGGCCAATGGCGAACATCGCAAAGACCATTGCGCGGTAGCCGAAAATGGGTTTACGCGCGAAGGTCGAGAGGATGTGCGAGGTCGCGCCCATGCCCGGCAAGATGGCGATATAGACTTCCGGGTGACCGAAGAACCAGAACAAGTGCTGCCACAAGATGGGCGAGCCGCCTGCGTGACTCGTCAACAACTTATCGCTCACGACCAACCCACCCGGAATGAAGAAACTCGTGCCCGCGTGTCGATCAAGCAATAACAAGATGCCGCCAGCGAGCAGCACAGGGAATGAGAGGAGCGCGAGGATCGCCGTCGTGAACCAAGACCAGCAGGTGAGCGGCATGCGCATCAAGGCCATGCCGCGCGTGCGCATGTTCAAGAGCGTTGTGATGAAGTTCAAAGCGCCGAGCAGCGAGGCGACGCAGAAGATGGCGATTGAAGTGATCCAGAGCGTGACACCTGCGCCTTGTCCGGGGCCGGCGATCTTGCCGAGCGCGCTCAAGGTCGGGTAGCCCGTCCAACCGCCGATGGGGCCGACCGTGCCACTGCCGCCGCCTTCAAGATATTTCGCTACCCACTTTGCAATTGCAGAGTTCGGATTGATGCTGACGCTGAAAGCCGCGCTGCCCTCGACGAAGATGGCCGAGACGAGTACGACCAGACCGACGAACGTGATCCAGAACGAGAGCATGTTGAGGACGGGAAAGGCCATGTCCTCAGCGCCGATCTGGATCGGCAGGAAGTAGTTGCCGAAGCCGCCTTGCGGTGCGGTCGTCAACACGAAGAAGACCATGATCGTGCCGTGCATCGTGACGAGCGAGAGGTAGAACTCCGGCGACATCTGGCCGCCCGGCGCGCCGACTTTGAACAGACTGCCCAACAGCGGCCACTTGTGATCCGGCCACGTCAGGTTCATACGCATCAGCACGGACATGATCAGTCCGACGAAGACCGAGAACAGGGCGAGCAGCAGGTATTGAATGCCGATCACCTTGTGGTCAATGCTAAAGATATATTTGCGTATAAAACTCGTCGGCGGCCCGTGATGATGCGCCGCGTGATGCTCTACGTCGGCGTGGGCTTCGGGAACGGGAACTGCCTCTGACATCAATCTGCTCCTCTCGCTTGAGGCTAGATAGGGTCAACGCTTAAACATGCTTACTCAATACTGCTCGCCGGGTAGCCCCAACGGTTGCTTATTCAACTCCGTGATGCGCGCCTGAAATTGCGCCTGCGGCAAGCGTAGCAACGCATCGTAGTCGGCTTCCGGCAAAACGATCAGATAACTCTTCATCTTATAGTGCAACTGCCCGCACAGTTCGGCGCAAGCCAACTCGAAGCGGCCCGTCTTGACCGGCTTGAAATGCACCTTGATGTTCATGCCCGGCACAACGTCCTGTTTGAACCGCAGTTCCGGCACCCAAATATCGTGTGTCACATCCTTCGAGGTCATCGTCAACTCAACGTCGCGGCCGGCGGGCATGACGAGCGTCGTGACGACTTGATCGTCTTTTGCGGCTGGGTCGGCGTCGTCCAAGCCGACGAAATTCAACTCGGCGTCTTTGATCTTCGCCGGGTCTGTGCGCCCGAAGATATTGTCCGCGCCGGGATACTGAAAGTTCCATTGAAACTGCTGCGCGACCACGTGGACTTGAGCCGAACCGGGCGGCGCTTCATGGAAATGGAGTTGCGCCCAGACGCGCTGACCAAAGAGCGCCATCGTGATAAAGACGACCGCCGTCACCGCCGTGCAGAGCATCTCGACGCGATTGTTGCCGTGCGAATAGATGCCGCGCGACGAGTCGCGTCGTGCGCCGTAGCGCCAGAGCATGTAGCCCAAAGCGATCTGTGCGCCCGCAAACGCGATGCCGACGATGATGATCGTCACCAGAAACTGCCGATCATAAGCCGGCCCGTGCTCCGTGATCGCGGGCGGCAACCACCACTTCTTACTCACAAACATCCAGACCGTCAGGATCGTTATCAGCCAGAGCAGAGCACCGAACACACGGCCCATTATCGTCTCCTTAGAGGTCAGAGGTAAGAGGTCAGTGAGAAAAGCTTTGAACTAATCTCTGACCTCTAACCTCTGACCTCTGATCACTGATTCAAAACCATTAGCCCGAACAGAAACGGCAGGTACAGCACCGACGCGAGCAGGACGCGCCGGGCGTTGCGCCGCGAAAGCGTTAAGAATGCGGCGACGCTCGTCAGCAAGAAGAGCGCGCCAAGGACGAGCGCGCCGACGAAGTAGATCGCGCCGGAGAGTCCGAGCGCCGCAGGCGCAAGGCTCACAGGTACGAGCAATAGAGTCCAGACGACGATCTGTTGTTTGGTCAGCCGCCCATCCGTTTCAATCACCGGCAGCATCAAGATACCTGCGCGCGCGTAGTCTTCGCGATACATCCACGCGATGGCGAAGAAGTGTGGGAACTGCCACAGGAACAGAATCGCAAAGAGCACTAAACCTTCGACGCTCACATGTCCGGTCGCCGCGGTCCAACCCAAGAGCGGCGGGACTGCGCCCGGAAACGCGCCGACCAGAGTCGAGAGCGACGTACGCGTCTTGAGCGGCGTGTAGCAGCCGAGATAGCCAATAACGACGCCCGCGCCGAGCAAAGCGGAGAGCGGATTGACCAAGAGCAGCAGATAGAGTTCGGCGCTGAGCGTCAGCGCCGCGCCAAAGATGAGAGCGCCGCGCGGCGTGATGCGACCCATTGGTAGCGGGCGCATCATCGTGCGCCGCATGCGGCCGTCAAGTTCGCGCTCCATGAATTGATTGAGCGCGGCGATGCCTGAAGAGAGCAAACCTGTGCCGGCCAACGTGTGTAGCAGACCCGTATAGTTGAGCGTGCGCCCTGCACCGAGGAAATAACCGGCGGCGGTCGTCAGCATGACGAGCAGCGTGATGCGCGGCTTCGTCAACTCGACGTAAGCCGCCACGCGCACACGCGCCGCCACAGGCGCAAGCGGCGCAACGACCGGCTCTCGTGTTAGCTCAATCTCTTCGATCACAATAGTCAGTGGTCAGTGGTCAGTGGTCAGTGAAATCAGTTTTTACTGATCACTGACCACTGACCACTGCTTTTAATGCTTCATCGGCATCGGCACATCAAGCGCAGGCTCGATGCGGATCGCGCCGCCGAACGGTTCGAGCATCGCGCTCGCCGGTTTGGCTGCATCGAATGAAAAGTCTTGCGTCTTCGCTTCCTTCGCGCCGACTGTGACCTGCATCGTCTTCTCGCCGTAAAGCTCGTGCAACGCGGCGACGGTGTACGTGCCCGGCGGCACGCCCGTGATGGTGAATCGGCCGTCTTCTGCGCTGACGGCGTAGAGCGGGCTGCGCATCACGCCGATGAAGGCTTTCATCCAAGGATGCTGATTGCACTTCACAGGCACGACCACTTCCGGTCGCCCGAACGTTTTTATTTTAGCCTCCGAGCCGGGCGATTGCGACTCATTCCACTCAGGGTTAACCTTTGGTAACGGATGGATGTTGTGCGTTGTCGGATCGGTATTCGTGATCTTCAACTTCTGCCCCGCCATCACGCCGAGCACGTGCGGGATGTAGTGGCAGCCGTGCTGGTCCAATACAACCTCAGTGGCCGGCACATCCCAACTCATCGTCGTAATGGTCTTGCCATCGGCCGTCTTGCCGTCTTTGATATAGATGAGGACGTTCGCCAGCTTGCCGTCTTTCGCGACCACCGTCTCTGTGTGCGGGTTTGGATTGTTCTGCGCACACGCGGCGTCCGCGTCCATGCTGATCGGCGCAGGCGCAGGCGCGGGGCCGTTCAAAGCAATCGTGCCGGTGATCTGACCCTCGTTGCCGGTCGGCGTGTACTTCGGGCCGGCCGCGACGCCGCTGTCATTCGAGTTATCTTCGCCCTCATCCTCATCGCTACTACTGCAAGCCGCGAACACCAACGAGAGCAGAGCGACCGCCAACAGCAGCGCGACGATCCGGCGCACACGTGCAAAAGACATCCTTTTCTCTCCTGAAGGAAATATATTTTCCTTGATTATGCCGCAAAAAGATCAAGGTGAAAAACCGCCGACGCCATGACACACAGCAGCCGTGAACGCTTCCGGCACGTGCATCGTGATTTCATCCCCTGTTCGCGTCGGGCCGCGCGCGGTCGTCCGTCGTGCGCGCGCGTGATGCTGCGCGCTCGCGCGAGTTGCATGATGCGTCGCAGCGGCCGGCGGCGCTGATGGTTGACTCGTGCCGGTCGGCGTGCGGCCGGCGGTTGCGCTGGGCGAGCTGGCAGCGAGTCGCGCTTGCTCGGCCGGCGTGAGCGCGAGTATGTAGCGCGTTAGTAGTTGCGCGTGGTCGCCTTGATATTCGTTGAGGCCGCTATTGGGCACGTCGAAGGCGAAGACCCAACGGTCGCCGTCCTTCTTAAAGAGGCCCGAAGGCATCGCCGTGCCCGGTATGACGCGCTGCGGATCAAGCAGCCAACGGAAGGTCCAACCGGGTTGCAGGCGCGTCGAGGCTTGCAGGAAGTTCGGCGCGGTCGCGTTCTTGTCGTGCTCAGGGTTGCCGGTCAAGTGACACTTCAGACACGGCGCTTGCTGCGACTGAAAGATCGCGCGCGCCATGTTGCGCTCTTGATCCGTCAACGGCTCAAGCTGCTGCTTCATGTACGGCTCCTGCTCGGAGGCAACCGCCATGAAGAAGCGGACGAGTGTGCGCAATTCGTTCGGCGAAAAGTTGAACGTAGGCATGCGCGGCTTCAAGTACAGACGCACGCCGTTGCGATTCGCGCCCGGCTGCGCAGGCAAGCCGCCTTCGCCGTTCGCGCTCGCTTGTGTGCCGTTCCCTTGCCTGTTGCTCGCGTTGTTTGTCGCTTGCGCGGCGTTTGCATTTGCGCCCGCGCTGGCTTGCGCGTTGTTGTTGCCGCCTGTGGCATTCTCGTGACCATTGACGATCAGATCATAACCGCCGCCGCTCAAAGACGGATCACTCAGGAAGCGCAACAGCCATTCAGGATCAACGCGCGCGCCTTCTGTAAAGAGCGCGGGCGGGAGCTGATCTTTGCCTTCGGGCGTCTGGAACTGCGGCAGTCCTGAGATGACAGACTTCTGTCCGACCTGCACCGAATGACAGCCCATGCAGTTATATTTCTTGACGACCCACCAACCATCTTGTATGTCCTTCTGCCGGTTGGTCGGATTGTAGAAGAGCGACGCGGGCACGTTTGCGCCGTCTGTGCCGACGCTGCCTAGCAGGAACGTCGTCAACGCCGTCTGCCACTCGTCCGTCAAATAAGGCTTCGGCATGCGCAGGTGATCGCGCGCGTCCTTCTCCTTGTTGCGATCATAGACGGACGGGTCGGCCAGCTTGTGCTCGAAGAAGCCTTTGTGGTTGTACCACTCTCTGACCTTGTTGCCGTCCTTGTCCTTTTTCGTGCCGGTGTATGGGTCTTTGCCATCCTGTGCGTTGCTAGTCTGTAGGGCAAAGTCGAGACGCTCAAGCGGCGTCGCGCCTTCGTTCGTCAACTCCTTGCCGATGCGCTGCTCTTCCTCGAAGCCTTTGATCTCATGGCAGCCCGCGCAGCCGTACTGCTTGATCAAGGTGAAGCCTTTATCCTTCAACTTCGGATCGTCCAAGTAGGACGCATCCGCGTAAGACGGCTGCGTGTTGCCGAGCGAGAACAAGTAAGTGGCAATGTCGCGCGCGTCCTGCACAGACAGACGGAAGTTCGGCATCACCGTCATGTTCTGCACTTGCAACTCCGCGCCATCGTTCGGACACTTCGAGTGCAGGCCCGTGTCGAAGACGTAAGGCTGTTTGTGTTTCGCGTAATCGTCGGGCGTCAGGTCGCGATGCTCTTTCGGGCAGTAGGGCGCGTAGCGTTCGCGCGGATTGTGAATCCAACGGACGATGTAATCGAAGCTCGCCTTCTCGCCGACGCGCGTCAAGTTCGCCGCGAAGTCACCGCCGACTTTGTTGTCGCTCTCGCCGATTGAGTGGCAGGCCATGCAGCCCTTCGTCTCGAACAACTCTTTGCCGTGCCCTGCGTCGCCGCCGTCCTGCTTCGGTATATCACCCTCAAACGCGGATTGCCATAGATAAGCGGCGATGGCTTTGCGCTCATCGTCTGCCTGTTGTGCCGTCTGCGACTTGAAGACCAGCAGGTCCGGGTTGAGATACCAGAAGGTCGGCATCTTCGTGCCGGGACGAAACGCCTGCGGGTCTTTGAGCCATTCAGGAATCCACTCTTTGCGCAACTTCAAGCGCACGTCTTTCAGATTCGGCCCGACCTTCTTCTGATCCTGCATCAAGTAGCGCGACTGTGTGTTCAACTGCTCGACGCGCGCTGCGAGTTGGCTGCTCGTCACGCGCAGCGCCGTCGCGCGCGTGTTCAAACGTTGCGCGGTCGCATCGTCGGGCGCAGTGGCCGCTTCTTGCTCCGCTTGTTTGGCGTCGCGTTCGTTCGCGGCCATCTGCTCTTCGAGTTGCTTGATCTCTTGACGTGAGTTCGTGAGCGCGTCTGTCTCGCGGTCGTAGCCCTCGAAGCGATGGCAGCCGACGCAGCCGCGCGTCTGGAATAAATCTTTGCCAAGCGTCAGATTGTTAGCATATTGCACCACGCGGTCGTTCGAGTGGCACTGCTGACAACCGGCCTCGACGTTGTCTTTTTCGTGCAGCGGATGCAGCCAGAATTCGTTTAGCCCGTGCGCCTTCTCGACCGTCGTGGTCGCGCGCCCGTTGCCGCCGTGACACGAAGAGCAGCCGAACTTTTCCGGATCGTGAATCTGCAAAAGCTCCTTGCTCTCGCTCGGATGGTTGACGAAGGCGCGCGCATCCGCGTCAATCTTCCGGCCCGTCGGCTTCATCGCGGCGGGCGTTAAGCGCAGCGGCTCGCGCACGCCGAGATGGCACGTCTCACAGCGATCTACGATGTTGTATTCGTTGACGTTGATCTGGTGCAGCCCGAAATCATATTTATCATTGCGCTCGATCAGCTTGCTGAGCTGCTCGGCTGTGAGACCAACAACATTGTCTTTCACATACTCTTCGAGCTTCTTATTCTTCTCCGTGTAATCCTTCATCACGTCGGCCTGCTCGACGAGCAACTGTGCCTTGCGGGCCTTCAAATCGTTGTAGGTCTGATCGAGTTTCGTGAAATCGAACGGCTGCTTTTGTTTGCGTCCAGAGCCATCGAGCGGATAGCTGATCTGCACAGTCTCCTGTCGGATTTGCTGCGCTTCATGTTCATACTTTGCTTTGGTGTTCTTATCATGCGCGGTTTCGGCGCGATAGTTGGCGACCGTGAGATGCCCGCGTCTATCTTGGAATGGATCGGAGATGGCGGCGAGTTGCTGATCGATGAGTCTGATCTGCTGCGCCTTTTCGTTGTACGCAGGGTTGGCAGCCTCTTTCGCTGCATCAGCCTCATCCTTCAGTTGCTGATACTCTGCGCTCGCGCGAACTTCCTTCTCCGTCGCGTTGCCCTGCTTCTTGAGTCGCTTCAAATAGCGCGTCTCGCGCGCGACGAACTCGCGCTGCATGTCCTTCCAAGGTCGCAGTCCATAAACTTCGTCATACAGAGACCAACCGACCACGGCCATCATCAGCAGCGTGCAGATGAGCAGGATGCCGCTCGTCGAGCGACTGGCAATCGGATCGCGCGCCGGCTCGTCCGGTTCTCTTACGACCAGCGCGTCATCAGGAGTCTCAGCCACCTTAATCGTCCCTCCACACGTTCGGCTCAGATGTTAAACCACGGCGTGACCCAGACGTATTTGATCGTGAACACAAGGCGCAAGATCAGTTTGATCGGAAACGCGAGTAGCACCGTGATGGCGAAGAACTGAAACGTCAGGTACTGCAAGATGCTCGTGCGCGCGAGTATCTTCGACTCGAATTCATCCGAAGTCTTAGCCCAATGTAAGAATTCGCGCGGATGAAACAAGTATCTGAACTTGAACCGGCTGCGCTTCATCAGCCAGTGAAAGAACAACCCGCCGACGAAGTAGAAACCGCCGACCACGAGCGCGCCGAAGACGAGCTTGCCCGGCATACTCGTGATGCCGAAGATTTCATGCAGGTCGCGGTTGCGATCATAGACGACCGCGTTGTGATCCCAACGCTGTCCGGGCCAGAACCAAATCCAGCCGGGGCCGCGTATGAACGTGCCGATGATGATCAGCGCGATCCACATGAAGAAGCCCCACAAAAACATCGAGACCGCGAAGCGGCGCTGCCGCCAAGAGTAGTAGCCGTTGCCCAAGGGGTTCGAGTCCACGTAAGGGAAGACCATCAAGCCGACGATGAGCAGACTCGGCATCACCACGCCCGCGATCCACGGATCGAAATAGACGAGCATCTCCTGAAGGCCAAGAAAGTACCAAGGCGCTTTCGACGGGTTCATCGTGAGGTTCGGATTCGCCGGTTCTTCGAGCGGCGCATTGAGCGTGATTGACCAGACGTAGAGAATCACCGTGACGATGATCGCGGCGAGAAATTCGATGCGGATCAGGTACGGCCAGACGTGCAGTTCCCGCGCCCAACCGGGCCGCCAAGGCTGCGTCTTGCGATGATGCGTCTTGGCGAGTTGCGGGTCGGCTTGGAGGTGTTCGGCCAATTCATCGTTCGCGCGCGCCTGCTTCATGCCAAGCCAAGTGAAGAAGATGACGAGCGGGATGAGCGCAACGATGGGGATGTTGTCGGGCTTGGTGGCGATGCTGATCAGTTGATGCCAGTCCTCGACAAAGAAGGCCGAGATGACGAGCGCGAGGACGACCAAGATCAAGGCCGCGCGCCCGCCCGTCAACCAACTGCCCTTACGCTCCTCGAAGTCCTCGAATTCTTCTACGTTCTGCATCTCTCCGTTGTCTCCTCATAGTCAACGGTTCAGCGTCTATCAGCTTTCAGCAATCGGCAATCAGCTTTCAGCTTCTATTTCTTCAACGCCTTCATCTCCGATTCGAGCATCACCGGCGCAGGCCCCGATATGCCACCATCCTTTCGTATGCGCCAGAAGTGGACGGCCATGAAGATTGAGGCGACGAGCGGGATGCCGATGCAATGCCAGATGTATGAACGCAAGAGCGCGTTCGCATCCACGATTGAACCGCCGAGCAGGCCGAAGCGCACGTCGTTGTATGGCGTCATGCCGAGTTGTGGCCCGAACGGGCCTTCGTGGCCGAAGATAGGTGTCGCGCGCGCCATGTTCGTGCCGACCGTGACCGCCCAGAAGCCAAGTTGGTCGTCGGGCAACAAGTAGCCTGTGAACGAGAGCAACATCGTCAAGACCAGCAGCACGACGCCGACGCACCAGTTGAACTCGCGCGGGCGTTTGTAAGAACCAGTGAGCACGACGCGAAACATGTGCAGCCACGTCGTGATGATCATCAGGTGCGCGGCCCAACGGTGCATGTTGCGCAGGAGTTTGCCGAACGGCACGTCGTGTTCGAGATAGAGGATGTCGCGGAAGGCTGCGCCCTTCACGGGATGGTAATAGTACATCAAGAGCACGCCCGTGAAGGTCAAGACGATGAAGAGGTAGAACGTGATGCCGCCCATGCCCCAAGTGAAACTGTAGCGCGTGGCGTCGCGATTGATCTTCGCCGGATGCAGGTGCAGGAAGACGTTCGAGAGGACGGCTAAGCTGCGGTTGCGCGGATCGGAGCGGTCGTGCGAGACGCGGAAGATAGACTTCCAGAGTTGCGTCTGCTGCGGGTCTTTGTAGCCCTCAAACTCTTTCTTCGCGCGGTCGCGCAAGGCCAACCCTTGCTCGCGCGCTTTCTCGATCAAAGCTGTCGCTTTGCTTTGCCCCTCTTCCGTCTTCACGTCTGGCCCATCGGGCCGCTCAGGCTCCATAACGATTGCTCCTCGTTAAGACTGAAGCTCGAATCTCAAATTTGAAATCTCAAACTCAAATCTCAAATCACGAATTTAGATCGGAATGTACGCGCCCGGATTGTTGAACTCGTTCGTCTCGCCTTTGGGCCACTTGTAGAGGCGGCTTGTGTCCACGACGATCTGCCCTTCGGCATCCATTTCGACGTGCGCGCGATCCATCGGGCGCGGTGCAGGGCCTTCAAAGTTGACGCCCTCGCTGTCGTAGCCGCTGCCGTGACATGGACACTTGAACTTGTTCTCGCTCGCCTTCCAGTCGGGCGTGCAGCCCAAGTGTGTGCAGCGCGCATAGATGACGAAGAGCCGATCCGAAGTCTTATCAACCCAGATGCGATAGGTCTGCTGCCACTTCGTGTCCACGCCCTGCGCGTAGTCGCCGGGGAAGCCGATGCGAAAGACCGACGACGGCTCGTAGATGGCGCGCGCCATGAAGAAGCGCAGGAACGAGAGGAAGCAGACGGTCAGGAAGCCTGCGATGGCGGCCCAAGTGATGCGCCGCCGCATCTTGTTGATCGGCGGGTCGGGCGGCGCTTCGACGAGCGCGCCCGCAGCCTTCGACGCCAACCCTTTCGGTACGCCTTTCACGACGCTCGCCGTCGGCGTCGTCCGCGCCGCAGCCGGCGCGACACGTGCGGCGGGCGTCGTGCCTGCTGGCGTCTCGGTCTTGACGGTTGCGCCCGCTTTCGTCGCGCCCCAATCGTCGTCGGCACGACGCGCAGCCGGCTCTTTTTTCGCGGCCGGCAGACCGGCGGCGGCGCGCAACAAAGGCTCGACGCGAGCCTTGTCGTTCGACTGTTCGTTCTCTGTGGCAGACGTGAGGGGCGCGTTCTCGACAGGCTTCGTGTTCTCGACGGGCGTGTCTAAAATCTTTTCGCTATCCAAGCGCGACCTCCGAATTTCAGCAGATGTAGCCGCAAGCACCTCGCTAATTCACAGTGCGTGCATCGAATCGTTTGCAGTATGGTCGGGTGCGAACGGTCAGGCTGCGCCCAATCGGAGGCGTGCCTCCTGCCCGCGCGGTGATTCGAATGCTATGCGTAACGAAGAAGAGCCGGCCACGCCAGAAATAATTTAGATATACGACATGGCGTGGCTGCATTATATACTGATCACACGGAATTGTGGCAAGGCGAAAATTTCTCTGTGTGCCAATGAAAGCTCAAGTCGTCATCTACACGCGCCCCGGCTGTCATCTCTGCGACGAAGCCAAGCGCGAAATCCTTGCCGCCGGCTGCGCAAATGATTATGATCTCCGCGAAGTCAACATAGACGCCGACCCCACCCTCGCCGCGCGTTATGCCTGGGATATCCCGGTCATCGCCATCAATGGCGTCGTCGCTTTCAAACACCGCTTGACCGCCCCCGAGTTCAAGCACGAACTGCAACGCCTCAAGGAGAACAGCACATGAAAAACTTAAACGCCCGGCACCTCCTCTCGCTCGTTACACTATTCGCCTTGCTCATACAATTCCCCGTCCGTGCCGCCGATTTCAAGCACGAGGTCATCTACCAGATCATTACCGACCGCTTCTTCGACGGCTCGACGGCCAACAACAACCCGGCGCAGTCTTCAGGTCTCTACGACGGCACGCACACCAACTGGCGCGCCTATTGGGGCGGCGATCTGGCCGGCATTCAACAGAAGATGTCTTACCTTGCCGGTCTCGGCGTCACCGCCATCTGGATTTCGCCGCCCATTGATAATCTTAACGCGAACATCCCCGATGGTCAGGGCAACCCGACCGCCGCTTATCACGGCTATCAGGGGCGCGACTTCAAACGCATCGAAGAGCATTTCGGCAACACCTCGAACACTTGGACAGACTTTGATAGCCTCGTCACGGCCGCGCATGCAAACGGCATCAAGGTCATCGTTGATTTCGCGCCCAACCATTCGACCCAAGACAACGCGGGCGAGTTCGGCTCGCTCTACGACAACGGCACATTCCTTGGCAACTACACCAACGACACGAACGGTTACTATCACCACAATCCGAACATTTCGGGTGGCGGTTGGGACGACCGCTATCAGGTCGAGTATTACACGCTCTTCGACCTTGCCGATCTGAATCAGGAGAACGCGACTGTGGACGGCTACTTGAAGGCTGCGACACAACTCCTACAACAGCACGGCGTGGATGGCTTTCGCATTGATGCCGTCAAGCATGTCACTTGGGGCTGGGAGTACAGCTTCGCCAATTCGATCTACACCAACGGCGACAGCTTCCTCTTCGGCGAGTGGTATCAAGGCAACACGAGCGATCCGCTCTATCACGACTCTTACAAGTTCGCCAACAAGAGCGGCATCTCGCTCCTAGACTTCCCGCTCAACACGGCGATCCGCAACGTCTTCGGGTCAAACACCAACTTCTCCGACATTGACAGCGTCATCACGGCCGAGGGCACGAACTTCACTTGGAAGGACGACCTCGTCACCTTCATAGACAATCACGACATGGCGCGCTTCCTGACCGTCAACAATAACAACAACCGGCTGCACGAGGCGCTCGCCTTCATCCTCACCGCGCGCGGCATCCCCTGCATCTATTACGGCACAGAGCAATACTTGCACAACGACACGAACGGCGGCACAGACCCCTACAACCGCCCGATGATGCCCGGCTTCGACACGACCACGACCGCCTATAAGCTCATGGGCAAACTCTCGACGCTTCGGCACAGCAACCCGGCCGTCTCCTATGGCTCGATGAGTCAACGCTGGATCAATTCCGACGTGTACATCTACGAGCGCAAGTTCTTCGGCAGCGTCGTCCTCGTCGCCATCAACAAGAACGACGCGACCGCATACAACATCACGGGACTGAACACGTCGCTGCCCGTCGGCACGTACTCCGATTATCTGACGAGCTTGCTCGGCGGTTCATCCATTACGGTCACGAGCGGCACGGGTGGCAATAATCCAGTCACGAGTTTCTCGTTGCCCGCGCATACGGTCGGCGTCTGGCAGTTCACCGAAGGCGCGGCCCCGCCTGAGATCGGCTCAATCGGCCCGGCTGAGGCGCAACCCGGCGTCTCGGTTGTCATCGGCGGCAACAACTTTGGCTCGACGACCGGCACGGTCAAATTCGGCACGACTGTCGCCACCGTTAGCTCTTGGTCGCCGACGAAGATCGTGGCCACTGTGCCATCGGTCGCCAACGGCAACTACAGCGTGACCGTGACCAACTCATCGAGTCAGGTCTCGAACGGCATACAGTTCACCGCGCTGACAGCGAAACTGATCCCCGTGACGTTCACAGTCAACAACGCGACGCCCACACAGGTCGGCGATTACATTTTCTTGACGGGCAATACGATTGAGTTGGGCCAGTGGGCCACGACTTGGGACGGCGCGTTCGGGCCGATGCTGACGCCGAACTATCCGAACTGGTTCATCAACGCCAGCGTGCCCGCCGGCCAAACGATTCAATTCAAGTTCATCAAGATCGCGGCAGGCGGCGCGGTCACTTGGGAGGCGGGCGCGAATCACACTTACACCGTGCCGACGAGCGGCACAGGCTCCGTCAACGTCAACTGGCAGTATTAACCGCAGTAGCATGAGACAGGGCACAGCAGGTCTGCAACAGTGCAAACCTATTGTGCCCTGTCACGCAAAACGAGAGATGTGCCGATCTTCGCTCGCGGTCTGTTTGTTAGCTCTCTTCTGTTCGACGCCCGCGCGAGTTGCGTGTGGACCAGCGCAAACTGCGCCGTCGCCCGGCCCAAGTCCGCAAGCTATTGAGAAGTCTGCGCGCAAAGAATCGCCGCTTAAAAAATTTGCCGGCCGTTATGAACTCGAAACCGGCATCATCCCCATCTCGACGCTCGACGTGACGCTTGCAGGCGAGCAACTGTGGCTCAAGCCTTCGCTCGTCAAGAAACGTCGGCTGCTGCAAAAATCCAAACTAACATTTGTTGACGAGATCGAAGGTACGCGCTACAAGTTCGCGCCTGACGAAGAGGGACGCATCATGAGTGTGACCTTTGCCTACGAAGGCGCCAACTACACAGCCCAGCGCGTGCAACTGCCCCCGCCGAGTCTTCAAGGCAACACAACCTTTCGTTTGCGCGGCTACCCGGACGCAGACATCGTCGCCCTCGCTGGTTCATTCAACAACTGGAATCAGTCGCAACTCATCTGCGCCCGACAAGACGACGAATGGGTCTGTCGCACAGACCTCTATCCGGGTCGCTACACTTATAAATTTATCGTTGACGGCAACTGGACACTCGACCCGGCCAATCCCGACACAGAAGAGGACGCCGCCGGCAACATCAACAACGTGCTCATCGTCGGCAACAGATGAAGGTGTGATTCAGATTCCGACTTGGCCGGTGTCCAGATGAAGCGCATCGCCTTGCGCGATGATGCTTTCGTAGAGCAGCGCACGCTCGCGCTCGTCCGTTGTCTGTCGGTAAGCAAGCAACAGTTCTTTGAGCGCAGCGAGGTCGCGATACAGCCCTGCGTCGGCGACGGGCGGCGTGAGATAAGAGATCAGTTCGGCGTAGGAGCGGCGGCGCGCGATTGTGCCTTCCGAAGGATTATTGACGCTGTAGAGATAGACGTGCGGCAACTCGCCGATCAATCTATCGGGCCAACACTGTGCTGATAAGCCGACCTGCTTGCCCGGCATGAACTCAAGCGCGCCGTGCGTGCCGACGTGGACGACCGCATCGACGCAGAAAACTTTTTTGATGAACGTGTAGAGCGCCGCGAAGCCGTGATGCGGCGCACCACTGCGCGCCATCAAGAGGCGCATCGGATCGCCTTCGTAACCGAAGGTTGGCTGCACGCCAACGAAGACGTTGCCGAGTTGCAAGCCCTGAATCAACAGCGTCCCGCCGAAAGAGTTGATCGCGCCCGGTGCAGCGCCCCACTCAGCTTCGATCTCTGAAACATAAGGACACAAGCGGCGATACTCGTCCACCGTCATGCGATGCGCTACGTGCGTCGTCGCCGCGAACTGATCTGAGTTGCCGCCGAGCAGGCGCGCGCGCAACTCGTCCGCACTCGCGGGCAGTTCGACTGTGTAGCCTTCTGCGCGCAGACGTTCGAGCGCCGCATAGATGCTGGGGAAGACATCTAGGTCTGCGGCCGTGCCGATGTTGCCCTTGTTCGGCGGAAAGCAGAAAGCGACGAGCGCGAGGCGCAGGTCGGCGCGTGGCGCGGTCTGCAAGCGATGCCAGCGTTTCAAACGGCGCGCGATGCGTCGGCAACGATCCACGAGCGGCACAGGCGCGGTTGTCTGCTCTGACATGCCGCCATAGACGAACGGCTCGGTCGCGCCGTCAATCTCAGGGATTGCGATCTGCATCCCCGCTTGCACAGGATTCAAACCCGTCCACGATTCGCGCCACGCTTCGATGGTCTGTACATCAAGACTCACGGCCGAACGAAACGGCACGTTCAACTCGCTTAAGAACTCGACCGCCGCCGTGCTGTCGTTCATCGCCGGCCCGCCGACGAAACTGAAGCCGGTCAGCGATACAACCTGACTGACGCGCGCTTTCATCTGTCGCTTAGGCAGCGCATCGTCGTTGAAGCTCTCACGCGCGTTACCTGCCTCGCCCATTGCTTTACTTGCACCGCTCTTTCGTCCGCTACGCTGATCTTCTTCGATAAAAAACTGCGCGCATGCTTCGCGGTTGTCCATGAAGGTCGAGATCGCGGGCAGCACATTCAAGCCTTCGGCTTCGATGGCGCGGATCAAACCGTCGTAAGCAGCGCGTGCGCCGCTCACGATCTGCGGGCGCAGCAGCAGCAGGCCAATCGTGCGCTCCGGCGCAAGTGCGTCCAGACTTTGCGCGCGCGCACGCCGGTCGTGCCACTTGCGATAAGCCGCGAAAGACTGAAAGAGCGCGGGCGCGTCCGGGTGATAGATGCCGACGATGGGCATCGTCTCTGGCGGCGCGCACTCGATCCGCGCGCGTGTGATCTTTTCCTCCGCCGCGTAATGCTTGAGCGCGTAGAGCAGCATCGCGCGAATGTTGGCGGGCGTCGGTTGCAGGAAATAGCAGAAGAGGTAAAGGTAATGTTTGAGATCGCGTAACCGGCCCGCGCTCGGCACAAAGCGCAGCAGCGCAGGCATGCGCTCGACGTAGCGCAGGTATTGTGCATGATTTCCCGCCCCGCGCCGCGCACTCTCGCCCATCCACGCGCCGATGCGCCCGACCAGCCGCCGCGCCCGGCTCGCGTGCGCGCCATTCGTCTTTTCATTCGTCGCCTGCTCTGCCTCGTGCGCCAACTCGCGGCCAAAGCGCAAACGCCCCATGCGCGTGCGCCGCATCAACTCAGGCATGCAGTTGAAGACGACGACGGTGCGCTGTCGCGTCTCGTAGCGCGCGAGCAGCGGCAACAGGCGCGCGGCGTTCTCGCCGTCGGTCACGTGTATGATGAAGACGATCTCGGCCGCAGCGAGGTCGCGCTCAACATCCATCCACGCGCGTTCGTCGAGCGCCGCGCCGAAGTTGTACGCAGTGACGCGCAAGCCCAAAGCATAACGTTGCTCGATCTCGCGCTCCGCCTGTTTGAGCGGCGCGAGCAGACTTGAGCCGACGTAGAAAACGGTGATGTTCATAACACGAAATGCAGTGGTCAGTGGTCAGTGATCAATGATCAGTAAAAGCAACTTCTGATTTCACCGACCACCGACCACTGACCACTGACCACTAATTTTTATCCTTCGGCACTAACCCTTCGGCCTTCAGACGCTCAATCGCTCGCTCTGCGGCCAATTGCCCGCGCTTTGAGCCGGCCACTGTCCCTTCTTGATAGATGACAGGCATGATCTCGACCAGTTTCCGCCCCAATGGCGTTTCGTAGAAGGTTACAAGATCGTTTACTTCTCCATCTGTCAGATGCTTGTCGTAGATCGGCAACATCAGTTCGGTGTAGTTAATCGCATCCAACTCCTCTTTGAAGATCGTCAGCACGCGCGGTGGCACGTCGGGCGGCAGCGTCTGTTTAAGTTGCTCGAACTGTTGGTTGGCCACCATCTGCGCCAACTCACTAGCCTTCGTCAGTTGCAACAGCCGGCGTATGTTCTGCTCTTTGAGCGCGGATGGCTTGCGCCCCACCGCAGCGACCACAAGGTCGTCTGCGTGGTAGCCTTCGACGGTGGCGAATGGGCGCTGCTCTTTGCCTGCGCCGAGATCGAGCGCGACGCGCTTCGGCACGCGATCCTGTAGATACTTGACGAGGCCCGAGAGCGTCACCTCGCCCCGCTCGTTCGCCGCGCCGCCCTTGAGGCCCTCGACCAAAGCCCAAGTGAAATAACCCTGCTTCATCTCTGTAAATTCATAAGCACGATGGCCGACCGCCGTCGCATAGAGCGTGGCAAAAGCTTCGACTTCGCGATTGCGCACGTCGAAACTAAAGCCGCGGGCGAAGTCTGCGCTCAGAGGATTGTCGGCTTCGGCGCGCCCGCCCGGATCGTTGCGACAGGCGTCGAGGATCATCACCACTTGCGCGAGGCCGAGTTTCTTGATCTGATTCTTGATCTGCGTGACGTTGATCGCGGTCTGCTCTAACAACTCCACGTCGTTGCTGACCTGCGCATCCTGCGGCAACAGAAATGCCTGCTGCTCGCGCTCGATGCCATGCCCGGAGAACGCGACGAGCAACAGCCCTTCCTTCGGCAAGACGCCTTTCAAGTTCGACAGACGCCGCAGGATGTTGCCGCGCGTCGGTTGGCGTTCGGGCGGCTGATCCGACGCGAGCAGGGTGATCTGATCTTCGCCGAAGCCTGCGTAACGCACGAGCGCATCTTTCAGCGCCTTCGCATCGTTCGATGCGCCGCCGAGCGTCGTGATCTGCGTGTCGTCGTAGCGATCCACACCGATGATCAAGGCAAAGCGCTTTGGCCCCGCCGGCCAAGCGACCGGCGGTTGCTTCTGCTGCGCCATCTCGCGCGAGATGCCGCGCCCTTCGTCCGGCGCGGGCGTAGGCGTCGGCGTCTGCGCGTTGGCAACCTGCGTTAATGCGAACAGGCAACAGAGTGCGGCCGGAATGATGAATGGGGGATGCGGTTTCATATTTACTGCTCCACTAAGCGGGGTTGGAAGATAATGGCTGATCGCCTCGACGATCTCACATCGTAAATTTGAAATCTCAAAACTACGATCTCAAGTTTCAGATCAAGCCACGCCTTCGATCTGGTCTTCAAGTTCGTTCAGAATTTCGCGCAGGCGCGCGATGAGACTCTCATCCGTTGTCCAGAAGCCGCGCCCTTCGGCTTCGAGCAGGCGACCGACGAGCGTGCGCGCGGAATGCGGATTGAGTTGACTCAGACGTTCAAGCATCGCCTCGTCAAAGACGAAAGTGCGCGCTACTTCGTCATAAACCCAGTCGTCCACCGCACCTGTCGTCGCGCTCCAACCGAACGTGTTCGTGACGTGACTCTCGATCTCCGCGACGCCGCGAAAGCCGTGCCTGAGCATCCCTTCGTACCATTTCGGATTAAGCGTCTTGGTGCGCGTTTCAAGCCTGATGGTCTCGTCGAGTGTGCGCACCTTCGCTTCGCGCGCGAGCGCATCTGAGAGATAGATCGCGGGGCGCGTCTGCGCGCGCTGCTCAACAGCCTTTGAGATGCCGCCCAGATACTCGAAATAATGATCCACGTCGGTAATGCCGATCTCGAACGAGTCAATGTTCTGATACGTCGCTTCAACCACCGCCAGCGCGCGCCCCAGAGAGGCACGCGCCTCGCGCCCTTCAAGCGTGACGCCGTCGCGCCCGCGCCCGTAGGCGAAGCACTTGCGCGTGATGAACAGATCGGCGAGCGCGCCGTCGTGCTCCCACTGCGAATCGAGCACCATGAAGTTGACGTTCGTGCCGTAGTTGCCCGGCGCATTTGAGAACACACGCAACGCGGCTTCGTCGAACGTGCAACGCGCTTCCGTCATCTGCGCCGAGATGTTGCGCCGCACGTAGTTCAACTCCGGCGGCTCATTCAATTGCGCGACCGCGCGCACGGCCCTGTCGAGCAGGTTCATGGTCGCGCCGAACAGATCGCGGAAGATGCCGGAGACGGTTAAGACAACATCAATGCGTGGTCTTTGCAACTGTTCAAGCGGGATCGGCTCGACGTCCGTGACGCGGTTCATCCTGTCGCGCACCGGGCGCACGCCGAGCAGCCAGAGCGCCTGCGCCACGCCCTCGCCCTGCGTCTTGATGTTGTCGAGACCCCAAAGCACGAGCGCCATCGCGGCCGGAAAGCGTCCGTGCTCCGCATGATGCCGCGCGAGTAATTGTTTGACCAGAGGCTCGGCGCGTCTGTACGCCGAATCGGACGGGACGTTATATGGATTGACGGCGTGCGTGTTGCGCCCGGTCGGTAGCACCGACGGATTTTGCACTAGGTCTGCGCCCGGCCCCGGCTCGATGTACTCGCCGCGCAAAGCGCGCACGAACTGATCAAGTTCCTGATTGCGCCGCAACTGCGTGCGCACGCGCTCAAGCAACACAAAGACGGGGCGCGATTCAGCGCGTTCAACGTGCGCCGCCTGCTCAAGCCAAGCGGCCGCTTCATCTGCTCCATCGCGCAGTAAGCGTGTGATCGCTTCACGCGCCAACATCTCCACATACTCGCGTGCGCGCAAGCGTGCATCGCTCTGTCTGCTCTCCGCGCTTAAAACTTCATAAGAGCCGAGCGATAAACCTTCCGCAACAAGATCAGGTAACGCACGTACGCCTGCCTCGGGCCGGTCGAACGAAGCAATCATGTAGAGCAGGTCAGCGCAGTCGTCCGCACCGGCCGCGCGCCCGAAGACGTGCAGGCCCGTCGGGATCAGACGCTGCTCGATCTCAAGCAACTGCTCGTAGAGATCGAGCACGCGCCGGTCGCGCTCGGCCGAATCTATTTGTAAATTGTGCGCGGGGTCGTTCAAGTGTCTTGTGCTTCTCTTCGTGTGGCTTCGTGGTTCAGCCCTTTTCATCGGTACTTGACTCAGCTTCAAACTTGCACTGCCGGTAGCGGCAGATATTGACCGCCGAGCGCACGCGCCAACCTTTCGCCTTCGTCGCCGGCCGTGAAGCGCTGACGTGTGTCCACGACGACTGTGTGCGCGCCCGTCTGACGTAGCGCCGTGCTGATGCGGGCAAGCTCATCTGCGATGCGCTGGCGCAACTGCGCGCGCGCGCCCATCGTCTGGCCAACGAGCGGCACGTTGGCGCGGCCGTCGGTGAAGACTAGCACGGCGATGCGCTCTGCGCCGTGCCGACGCGCCTGCTGCGCCAATTCATACGCGCGCAGGAGACCGGCCGCGAGCGGCGTTGCACCACCGACCGGCAGCGCGTCGAGCAGCCGGCGCGCGAGCGCAGTTGAACGATTTGGTCGCAGCAAGAGTTGCGCGCCGCGCTCACGAAAGCTGATGAGCGCGACGCGGTCGCGGTTGATGTATGACTGGCGCAACAGATGCGCGAGCGCGCCTTTCGCTTGCCCGATCCGGTTGAGCGCCATGCTGCCTGATGTGTCAACGACGAAGATGTAGAGCGTGCCCGCGCACCGTCTAAACTCTTTGAAGCGCAGATCAGCTTTTGAGATTACCAACGCGCGCGTGCCTGCAACACTCCGCGTCCGCCTGCTTGCGGCCACGCGCAACGTCGCATCAAGCGCAAGCCGCAACTCTTCGGTTGGGCGCACGACTGCGCGCGCATAGCGCCCCCTGCGCGCCGACATGGATGAACGGCCGCCACTTTGCCGCCGACTCGATGCGGCGCGTCGTGGCTGCGTGATAGTTGTCTGTGCGCTACGCAGATCAAACGTGATCCGACCGGCTGCTGGCGGCGCAGTCTGTTCGCTGCTGCGCGTTTCGCTTGCGCGTCCGTCCGGGTCTGTGCGCGTTGGCCGATTAGCAGCCCGCTTGCCTGCATCGTCATCTTCGGGCGATAGCTGATCAGGGCCGACAGTCTTGTGCGCACTAGACTTCTGGTTCGCGTCGGTTTCATCCGCGCCGAACAGCTCTTCGATTGCTTGCTCGATGCGCGCGCGGCTCGCGGTCTGTTCGAGTGGATCGCGCCGCTGGCGATGTTGCAGCGCGAGCAGGGCAACGCGGCGCACGTCCGCATCGGTCGCGCGCTTGCGTCCTTCGAATGCGGCCAAAGCGCGCGCCGCGCGCGTGATCGTCAACTCACCGCGATGGCCATCCACTTGCAGGCTCGCGCAGAGTTCGGCGATGCGCTGCAATAGTGCGCGCGCGACTTCGACGCTTGCAACCATGCGCCGCGCCCGTGCGATGCGTCGCCGCAGTTGTGCTTGCTGATCATCCATTTGCGCGCAGAAAGTTTGCGGGTCGCGCGCGAAGGCTTCGTGGCGTGCGACGACTTCGACGCGCTCAGCCACATCGTTGGGCGTTTGAATCTCGACGTAGAGACCGAAGCGATCAAGCAACTGCGGGCGCAGTTCGCCCTCTTCCGGATTGCCTGAGCCGACGAGCACGAAGCGCGACGGGTGTTCGACAGAGATGCCTTCGCGTTCGACTCGATTGCGGCCGGTTGCGGCTGCATCGAGCAGCAGATCAACGAGGTGGTCTTCGAGCAGATTCACCTCGTCAATGTAGAGGAAGCCGCGATTGGCGCGCGCGAGCAACCCCGGCTCGAACGCTCTGACGCCTTCGCTTATGGCGCGCTCAAAATTGATCGTGCCGCTTACGCGATCCTCCGTCGCGTTCAAAGGCAACTCGACGACCGGCACATGCGCGCGCACACGCGGCAGACGCCCCTCGACTTGCAAACGCGCGCGACAATCCGCGCACAAGCGCGCCGCATCGTCCGGGTCGCAGTTATATGCGCAGCCGCGCACACACGCGAGCGGCGGCAAGAGTTCAGCGAGCGCGCGCACGGCGGTTGACTTACCCGTGCCGCGCTGCCCCATGATGAGCGCGCCGCCGACCGCCGGCTCGATCACGTTGAGCAACAGCGCGAGCTTCATCTCCTCTTGCCCGACCAATGCCGCGAACGGAAAGGCGTGCGCCGACAACGCGCCGTCAACATGCGCGTTGTTAGTTCGTCGCGTTGTCTGTTTGCTCATCGTGAACGATCGAAAATATTTTGCTAACCACCGTGCCGGAATTCGGGATAGAGCGTCATGCCGCCGTCAACGTAGAGGATTGCGCCGGTGACGTAGCTCGCTTCGTCCGAGCAGAGGAAGGCGACGCACGCGGCGACCTCTTCGGTCTGCCCCATACGCTCGGAGGGAATTTTGCGCAAGAGGTCTTGCAACATCGCCGGGTCGCCCCAGACGTTTTGATTGATCGGCGTCTGAATCGCACCCGGCGCGACGGAGTTCACGCGCACGCGTTCGGTCGCAAGCTCAAGCGCCATCGTCTTCGTCAACATGTCGAGACCGGCCTTGGCGGCGCAGTAGTGCGCGAATCCGCCCCAAGGGATGACGTTGTGCACCGAAGAGATGTTGACGATTGCGCCGCCCGTCTTTGCTTCGACCATCTGCCGTGCGGCTCTCTGTGCGCACAGAAACGCGCCGGTCAGATCAACGTCGAGCACTTTGCGCCAAGCGTCCGCAGGCATCTCAAGGATCGGGTGCTGCGTTTCAAAACCCGCATTATTGACGAGCGCATCAATGCCGCCGAACTCTGCGCGCGCGCGCTCAAACATCGCATCAACCTGTTGCTCGTTCGATATGTCGGCTTGCACGGCGATGGCGCGTCCGCCCTGCGCAACGATCTCTTGCACCATCTCGTCGGCTTCGGCTGGATTCTTGACAAAGTTGATCGCAACGGCCGCGCCTTCACGCGCCAGCCGCAGCGCAATCGTGCGCCCGATGCCGCTATTCGCACCGGTCACTAGCGCCCGCCGCCCGCGCAGACGTTGCGGTGCACTCTGCTCTTGATTGATGTTGGCTGACATCCCTGTTCCCTGCTCGAAGATGATTTTGTGCTGCGAGCGATCTGTTCATGGCTCGATGGCCATACGCAGCACGTTGGTCAAAGGATAACGCTCGATGCGTCCGTTCTTGAGCACGACTACGATCAGTTGATTAACCACCGTGACGCGGCCCACTTCGTTCATATCATGCTCAACCTTCGTGCCATCTTTAATCTCGATGACGAGACGTGTCGCGCCAATCTGCGGTGCTGCGACGGCTCCGCCGTTCGCCGGCGCGGGCGTTGTCTCATTTGCCGGCTCGTTAGTGCGCTGCGCCGTCTGACCAGTGCGTGGGGTACGAGCGTTGCGCCTGCGGGCCGTGCGCGTGTTACGTGTCGGCGCAGGCTTGGCCGGCGTTGGCGCAGCGGTCGCGGTCTCTGTCGGCGTGCTCGTGCTTTCGGTTGGCGCACTCGTCTCTGCCGTCTCAGTCTTAGTGGTCTCGGTTTTGTTTGACTCTACGGGCGCAGGCGTGGGCTTACGCGCCGTCGTGGTACGCGCCGCAGGCCGACCGCGACGGGTCGGTCTGGTTCGAGTTGTAGTAGCTCGCGGCGTTGTGCTTGAATCGCTGGCTGGCGTTTCCGTCTTCGCTTCCTTCTCGTTCGTTTCGGCCTTCGGCTCAGGCTCTTCGATACGCGCGCCGACCGCGTTCACGCGATGTAGGTTTCTGCCCGACGACCTTGCGGGCGGACGATTCGCGGCGGCGTTCTCCGTTTGTGCGGGCGTATTGGCCGCGACATTAGCGACTGGCTGAAACGTGCCGCCGAGCCGGATGCGATATGTGCCGTCCGTATCATTCGGCGTGCGCGCCTGCACACGCAGCACGAGCGCTTCTTCTTTGCGCAGAAAGACCGACTTCGTTACGTTGAGCGCGCCGATGCCGCCATAGAGCGTGATCTGCGTGAGCGGGCGCAAGCCATTGGTGAGAAATAGATCGATTGCGCCGTCAAGATTGTTGCTCTCGATTGTGAGCACTAGGTCGCCCTGCGTGCCGTTGAACGTGTAGAAGTGGCTGGTCAGGCGCGAGTCGCCGAGGTCGCGCGGCACAATGCGCCCTTCAATTTCGTTTGTGCCAACCGGCGTCGGTAGATTGAGATCGGGCGACTGTGCGGCCACCCAAGCAGGCACAACTAACACGAACGCCCATGCAAGCGCATAGCGTCGTAACATCCATCTACTTCTCGATCTTTTCTTCATCAGAGCACGCGCAAGACGAGACAGGCTGGCGGGAGTTTAGCAGGGTCGCAAGCCGCTCACAACAAGAAGCATCGGTTTGCGCTCGCGCACCGGAGATAAAAAATCGGCAAGCAGTTGAAACAAACCGCTTGCCGCATCGCTTGCCTGCTGAGCCGCGAATTATCGCGCATACTCGGCAGCAAAATTTTAATGGGGATGGTCAGAATCGAACTGACACGGGTTGCCCCACACGCCCCTCAAACGTGCGCGTCTACCAGTTCCGCCACATCCCCAGACTTAATTTATCAAACAGCGCGGCTGCTATTGTAGCGTCGCCCACGCGAACGGTCTGCTCTATCTCTTCACTTCTTCGGCTGCGACTTGTCGTTCGCGTTCTTCGTTGTGTTCGTGTTGCTCGCGGGCGCGGTGTTCGCGTTCGCGTTCACGTTGGTCGCAGGCACGGCGACGGGCGCGATGGTCGGTTGCGGTGTCGCAGGTGCGACCGGCGCGGGTGTCGGCGTCGGTTCGGCCTGCGTTGATTGCAGCACGGAGCGCGAGCCTGTGAGCGCAGGCAACGAGAGCATCAGTGCGACCAACATGAAGATGGCCGCCGCCGCGATGGTGATCTTGGCGAGCAACGTCTGCGTGCCGCGCGGGCCGAAGGCTGCGCTCGACACCGAACTGGTGAAGAGCGCGCCCGCGTCAGATTTGCCCGGTTGCAACAAGACCGAGATGATCATCACGAGACATGCGAGGATGAACAGCCCGTATAATAAATAGACTAGCAAAACTTAAGTCCTCTTAAGCTCAAACTCAAAGATTGAAATGCACGATCTGCGCGAACGTCTCGGCGTCCAAACTTGCACCGCCGACGAGCGCGCCGTCTAAGTCCGTCTGCTCCATCAAGCCCACGACGTTGTCGGGCTTAACCGAGCCGCCATAGAGGATGCGTAACACCTCGGCTGCGTCCTCGTTGTGCCTCTCCGCGAAAACGCGCCGGATAAACGCATGCATTTCCTGCGCTTGCTCCGGCGTCGCAGTGTGCCCGGTGCCGATGGCCCAGACAGGCTCGTAGGCCACGATGATACGGGCGAGATCGTTTGATGTCAAACCGCGCAAACCGCCCTCCAACTGCCCGCGCACGACCGGCTCCGCATGCCCCGCTTCGCGCTGCGCCAACGTCTCGCCGACGCACAAAATCACAGTCAAACCGGCCGCCAACGCAGCCTGCGTTTTATGATTGACCATCGAATCGGTCTCGGCGTAGAGATGTCGCCGCTCGCTGTGGCCGATGATGACGTGCGTGCAGCCCACGTCGCGTAGCATGTCGGCCGCGATCTCGCCCGTGTGCGCGCCGTGCTTTAACTCGGTCGAACAGTTCTGCCCGGCGACCTTGATGTTCGAGCCTTCGAGCCTGTCCGCCACCGTCTTCAACGATGTGAACGGCGGCGCGATAATCACTTCGCAGTGATTCGCATTCGCCACGAGCGGACGAAGCGCGAGCGCGGTCGCCACTGACTCTGCGACCAATTTATACATCTTCCAGTTACCGGCGATGATCGGTTTACGCATAAAGGCAGAGGTTAGAGGTTAGAGGTTAGAGATCAGTGAAATCGGCTTTTGTTTTAGCTGACCTCTGACCTCTAACCTCTGCCCTCTTCATTTGTCGTTCAATGCAGCAACGCCCGGCAGTTCGTCGCCCGCTAAGAATTCGAGCGTTGCGCCGCCGCCGGTGGAGATGTGCGTGATGCGGTCGGCGACGCCGGCCTGTGTGACGGCGGCGACTGAATCACCGCCGCCGACGATGACGGTCGCACCTCGGTCGGCCGCTTCTGCGACGGCGCGCGCGACGCCGACTGTGCCTTCATCGAAGCCCAACTCTTTCTCTTCAAAGATACCCATCGGGCCGTTCCAGATGACGGTCTTCGCATCCTGCAAGGCGCGCGCGAAATGCGCGATGGTTTCGATGCCTATATCCACGCCGACGTGGCCCGCGTTGGTGAACTCAATCGGGATCGTCTTCTTCGACTTGAGCGGATCGTAGCTGTCCACGACGACGTGATCGGTTGGCAACAACAACTCGACGCCCGCACTCTCGGCGCGCTGCATGATCTCGCGCGCCGTCTCCAGTTTGTCGTCTTCAACGAGTGACTTGCCGACGGTGAACCCTTGCGCCTTGAAAAATGTGTAAGCCATCGCGCCGCCGATGAGCAGCCGATCAACTTTGCGCGCGATGAGTGCTTCAATCACAGCGATCTTGTCAGACACTTTCGCGCCGCCGAGTATGGCGACGAACGGATGCTCAGGGTTGTTGATGACGCGGCCGAGATAATCAAGCTCCTGCTGCATCAATAAGCCCGCCGCAGCTTGCGCAACAAATTTCGTAATCCCTGCGGTCGAAGCATGCGCCCGATGCGCCGCGCCGAAAGCGTCGTTCACATACACGTCGCACAAGGAAGCAAGCGCGCGCGCGAACCCTTCGTCGTTCTTCTCTTCTTCAGGATGGAAACGCAGATTCTCAAGCAACAACACATCGCCATCTTGCAACTTCTCGACCTGCGCCCGCGCCGCCTCGCCGATGCAATCCTCCGCGAACGCGACGGGCTGGCCCAACAACTCCGATAGATGCTCAGCCACCGGCCGCAGACTGAGCTTCTCCACGCGCTCGCCTTTGGGCCGGCCCAAGTGCGACGCGAGAATCACGCGCGCGCCTTGACTGGTCGCATACTGAATCGTCGGCAGCGCCGCGCGAATCCGCGTGTCGTCCGTCACCTTGCCATCCTTGATCGGCACGTTGAAATCCACACGCACAAAGACGCGCTTGCCGTTCAGATCGAGGTCTTTGATCGATAGCTTCATAGAAAGCAGTGACAAGTGAAGAGCCAGACGGTTTTGAATTCGTCACTCGTCACTGTTTTTACAGTCCTTTCCCCGCGATGTACTTGACTAGGTCGCGGACGCGGCAGGAGTAGCCCCATTCGTTGTCGTACCAAGAGAGCACTTTGATGAGATTGCCGTTAATGACTTTGGTGTACTCTGCGTCCACGATGGACGAGTTGTCGTTCTTGCGGAAGTCAACCGAGACGAGCGGCTCTTCGGAGAAGGCGAGGATGCCGCGCAGTTCTTCGTTGGCGGCGTTTTTCAACGCGGTGTTGACCTCGTCGGTCGTCGTCTCGCGCTCAACTTCCATCACCACATCAACGAGCGAGACGTTCGGCGTCGGCACGCGCACACTGATGCCGTCAAACTTGCCCTTGAGTTCCGGCAGCACGAGCGCGACGGCTTTGGCCGCGCCGGTCGAGGTCGGGATCATCGAGAGCGCGGCGGCGCGCGCGCGGCGCAAATCCTTGTGCGGCAGATCGAGCAGTTGCTGATCGTTCGTGTACGAGTGGATCGTCGTCATCTGCGCCGAGCGTATGCCAAAATTTTGATGAATGACTTTGGCGACGGGCGCGAGACAGTTGGTTGTGCAGGAGGCGTTCGAGATGACGTTGTGCGTCGCCGGGTCGTAAGCGTGCTCGTTGACACCGAGCACGATGGTGATGTCTTCGTTCTTCGCAGGTGCGCTGATGATTACCTTCTTGACTGAACCGCGCAGATGTTTGCGCGCGTCTTCGGCTTTCGTGAAGAGACCCGTTGACTCGATGACCACCTCTGCGCCGACCTCATCCCAAGGGATCGCCGCCGGGTCGCGCACAGAGAAGACGCGCAGTTCGTTACCTTCGACCGTGATGCCGTTCTCGCTCGCTTTGATCTCGTGTTCGAGATTGCCGAGCACTGAGTCGTATTTCAACAGGTGCGCAAGCGTCCGCGTGTCGGTGATGTCGTTGACGGCGACGAAATCAATTTCTGTGTCGCCGAGACTGGCGCGCAGGATGTTGCGCCCGATGCGTCCGAAACCATTGATGCCGACTTTCACAGCCATATCAAACCAGCCTCCTCAACCTCTTTGATGATCAGCACGCACAGGCGCGGGCACGTTCAAACTCGCGTGCGCACATACGCGGCACATCTCTGGCGCGGCCCCGCGCCCGCGTTCACTTGCGCAAAGAATTAATTGCGACTTGAAGATCGGCAAGATAATGTGCGCGCGCAGTCAGTGTCAAGGAACTCGCCCGCAACGTTTCCCGAAAACGGGATCAGCCGTTCACGAATTTGCGACGCACGCACTATCCTCAGTCGCAAAGCACCGATTTTTCGCCCATAAATCGCGGCTCGGCTGCGGTCTATCGCTTGCTTATTTGAAACTCCGCGCGCAAGCGTGACGTAGTAGGGACAGACCGGCGGCGCGCTTCTATCATCAACGCTAAAATCATTTGCGCCGACAGGTTCTGGATCACCAACGCTTCTATCTGAGGAGTTTTAGTTTTAATGTCGAGTCATCGCCTGCGCACACATTTGCAGACCGCGACCATCTGGCTCTCGCTGTGTGCGGTCACATTCGCCCAGACGCCCGCGCCCACGCCGCAGAATCCGGCGCAACAAGATGCGACGCGCCCGCCCGGCACGCAGCAGCAACAGCCCAACGTGCCGCAACAAGCGCGCCCGTCGCAGAACCCGACGCAACCGCCGAGCGTCGAGCGGCCCAACCCGCAAGCGCCGCCCGGTACAAACTTGCCGCCTGCGGCGCAACAGCCGACGCCAAGTGAAACGCCCACGACCAGCGCGACGCCCATCGAGTCGCCTACGCCGTCCACACAGCAGCCAGAGACGGGCTTAGAGCAAGCCGCGCCCGTGTTAACCGACACGACGCCGCGCCCTGTGCCGCCGCTCCCGCCACTCACACGGCTCGGCGTAGAGAGCGGCAACAATCTGCCGCTCACGCTCAACGAAGCGATCCGGCGGGCGCTAGAAAATAACAACGACATACAGGTTGCACGTGACGATGTGAAGTTCGCCGAGACGCAACTGCGCGCGCTCGAAGGCGTCTTCGATCCCCTGTTCCAGTACACGCCGCAGATCAACAACTCCGTGCGCCCTGTGTCGAGCACGCTTGCCGGTTCGAATCAAGGCTCGACCGTGACGACGACCGACATCAACAACGACTTCTCAGTCAACAAGCAGTTCAGTCGCGGCGGCGGCAACTACACTTATTTTTTCAACAACACACGCGAGACCACCAACTCGCGCTTTACGACGCTCAATCCGTTCTACTCGGCCAATCAGGGCATACAGTTCACGCAACCGCTCTTCCGCAATCGTTCGATTGACGGCAACCGGCATCAGATTCGCGTCCAGCGCAAACGGCTTGAACAGTCCGATGCAGACTTCCGTCGCCGCACGATTGATGTGATCCAACAGGTGCAGCGCGCCTACTGGGATTTGGTCTTCGCCCTCAAAGATCAAGAGAATCAGATGGCGAACGTGAAGCTGGCGCAGGAGAATTTCCGGCGCACGGAGGCGAGCGTTGCGGCGGGCGCGGCCGCACCGCTTCAACGCGCAGAGGTGCAGACCGAGTTGTCGAATCGCATCGCGGCGCTCTTGAGCGCCACGCAACTTGTCTCCGTCGCGGAGAACACTTTGAAGCAGTTGCTCCTCAAAGACCAGCTTGCGCCCGAATGGTCTGCGGCGCTCGTGCCGACCGACCAGCCGACGTTTGACGAGACGCCCATCGATCTCAATGCTGCGCTCACAGAGGCGCGCGCCAATCGCCCTGAGTTGCGCCGCCAGTCGTTGCAGCGAGAGATTAACGACATAGACATCAGCTATTTCAAAAACCAGACCAAACCGCGCGTTGATCTAACGGCGACGCTTTCGACCACGGGCCTCGCCGGCACGCCCGCGCCCGGCCTTAACTCGCCGAGTGGGCTTGTGCCGCTCATCAGTGGCGACCCGGCGACGAACGCCAACGCCTTCCTGCTCGCCGAACTCAGGCGTCTGCGTTTGGATGCAGGCTTGCCCGATAACATCGTCGTCCCGAACGTCACCGTGCAATCATCCGGCGTCTCGCCCGATGTGATCGGCGGCTACGGTCAGACGTTGCAGAATCTGTTCAATTTCAAAACGCGCAACGTCGTCGTCGGCGCGACAATTCAACTGCCTTTGCACAATCGCACCGCCCAAGCGAATCTTGCGGGTGCGCGTATCCAACGCGATCAGATCGAAGCGCAGACGCGCTTGCAGGAACAGAGCATCGAAGTTGAGGTGCGCAACGCAGCGCAGGCCGTTGAGACCGCGCGGCAGACCGTGTTGACGGCGCGTGAGGCGCGGCAAAATGCAGAGTTGCAACTGGCGGGTGAGCGGCGCTTGTATCAAGTCGGGCGCTCGACCACATTTATTCTCTTCCAACGCGAGAACGAACTGGTCAACGCGCGCAATCAAGAACTGCGCGCCCAGACCGACTACAACAAGGCGCTCGCCGATCTGCAACGCGCCACCTCAACCACACTGCGCGCCAACAACGTCATCGTCGAAACGCCGACGCTGCCTTAAACGATCTCGCAGCCGAGACTGAAACACCAACGGCGGGCATGGAAGAATTTCTCTCTGCTCGCCGTTAGTGTTTAGCAGCTCAATCGAAAATTTCTTAATCGCCGATTTGCAGATCGGCTGGCGGCAACAGTTGCCGGCGCATCTCGCCCGGCTGAAAGACGCAAGCGGCCGGGTGCTCGTGCAAGACTTCGGCAAGCAGTTGATCGGCCATCTGTTTGTTGTCCCAAATTCTTTGCCCTTGCGCGAGGATGACGAAGAGGATCATGCCGTCGTCTTTCGTATAGACGAGGCCGCCCAAGTTCGACATGCCGCCGTCCTGCTGCGTGAGCGTGCCGGTCTTGCCGACGACCGCGCCCTCAAAACCTGTGCCCTCCATCCGCCGCTTGAGCGTGCCCGCATCGCAACTCGCCACCGGCAGCACATCTTCAAGCTTCAAGCCCTGTCGCGCCGTCTCTTCAATCAACGCATGGATGACGGCGACCAGACCGCGCGGACTCATCCGATTGTTATACAGCCCCGAAGTCGTCTCAAGTTGCACTTGATCGGGCGGCAGTTTGAGTCCGTCACTGATCGCGCGGGCCACGCCGTCCGCACCGCCGAGTTGATCGCCGATGCGATGCGCGATGAAGTTGACCGAGTGCGCGTTCATGTAGAGCAAGATGTCGCGCAGAGGATATGAGCGCATGACGAACAGTTGCCGCCCATGCGCGTTTGCAACCGCGCCCGTGCCCGTCTGCTTGAGTTGCAGCACTTGCGCAACGTACTTCGCAGAGTCTTCCGGCTTCTCGCTCAGGTTAAATGAGAAGCTCGGCGTTACGAGAATTTTCCCCTGCACGCGCTCGATGCCGCGCGCCTTCAACTCGCGCGCCACCTGCACGGCCGATGTATCGCCGAAACTCGGATCGTTGCCGTCCAAGCAAAGATCGCCGTGCAGCGTCTTCTTTTGATCGATCTGCCCGTCAACGACGACGCGCGTCTCAAAGCGATAATCTTTGCCGAGTCGTTGCAAAGCGACGAGCGTGGTAGTGAGTTTGACGAGCGAAGCGGGGTTGAAGGTCGTGTCGGCGTTGTGTGTGGCGAAGACGTGTTGCCCGTCGTAAGATTCGATTAAGACGCCGTGCCGCTCAGGCTCTTCGCCGCGTGCGCCGTACCACGTCGCCACGTCGAACGCAGGCTCAGGCGGCTTGTTGATCTCCGCCTCGAAGGTTGGATCGGACGCGGGCGCAAACGCCGTGACGGCGGCGTCCGCCAAGCGCGCGCCCGCACGTTTGGCAAGCGTCAGAGAATGAGGGACGAAGGCGAGTACAGCGACGCAGACCGCGCCCAGCACCAACATCAAGATCACAGGTCTGCGAGGATTCACGCGCGCCTCTCCCTTCGGTTTGTTCTTTTCAGTCTTTCGCAAATCATTGCGAAGCTTTAATATGCTTGCGGGCATGCGCGGGCGTCAAGCAGTCAGCGCGCGGCCATGAAACTGGGCAACGCTCTTAACCCCACAGCATGATCTTATCGCTCATACTGCAAACTGGCCCGACCGCACCACTGTTGCTACCCTTCCCTCTGCTTCTTTGCGGCGTCATCGCGCTCGGCTTCGCTATCGGCAGTTTTCTGAACGTCGTCATCCATCGCGTCCCGCGCGACGAGTCCATCGTCTTTCCAAACTCGCGCTGCCCCGAATGCGGCGTCGCGATCCGGCCGTATGACAACGTGCCGGTCATCAGTTACCTAGTGCTGCGCGGTCGCTGCCGCAACTGCCGGACGCCAATCTCTGCGCGCTATCCGGCGGTCGAAGCATTAACCGGACTGCTGTTCGCCATGACCTTCTTGCACGACGGCCTTGCGCCCGTGCTACCGTTTGATCTCATCTTCGTCGCCGCGCTCATCGCGCTCATCTTCATTGACGCGGAGCACATGATCCTGCCCGATGTGATCACGCTGCCCGGTCTCCTGATCATGCTCGTCTGTCGCGCGCTCGTGCCGAATTTCTTCGGGCTTGGCTTCGTTATCAACGGACTACTCGCAGGCTGGCCTACGTGGACAGTCTCACTCTTCGGCGCACTCTTCGGCGCTGTATTAGGCGGCGGCTCGCTCTGGTTGGTCGGTTGGCTGTGGCAACGTCTGCGCGGCGTCGAGGCGATGGGTTTGGGCGACGTGAAGATGATGTTCATGGTCGGCGCGCTGCTGGGTTGGCCGCTGACGCTCTTGACGATCTTCATTGCCGTCTTCGCCGGCTCGCTCGCCGGCATCTTTGTCATGCTCTGGCGGCGCGAGCGCGACATGCAGATGCTTTTGCCCTTCGGCATCTTTCTCGGCATCGGCGCCCTCGTCAGTCTCTTCGTCGGCCAAGAGATCATCAGCTGGTACGTCGGGCGCTTCATGCCCTAAAAGTGATCGGTGGTCAGTGGTCGGTGGTCAGCTAAACTGTCTATCACTGACCATCGATCACTGATCGCTGACCACTAAATCATGTCTCGTTACGAAAATCGCGTGCAGTTGGCGTTGGCGCTGGTAATTGGTTTGTTGCTGTTGGCAAACCTGTTCACGTTGACGCTCGTGGCGCTGACGCCGCAGACGCGCGCAGCACGTGCGCCCGTGCTCTTAACGGTCTTCGTCATCACGCTTATCGTGAGCGTGCCCTGCGTCGTGTTGCTGCCGCGTTGGTTGCTGCGCCCGTACCGGCAATTGCTCGGCGAAGCGGAGCGCGCGCCCGTTGCGGCTCGACCGGAAGGCGCACGCGATGAGACGGAGTTCGTGTTGGAAACATTTCAAGCGGTCGTGGCGCAACTGCGCGCCCAACAGCGAGAGCTTGAGATATTGAGCGCGCGGGCAAGCGCACGTGCGGCGAGCGCGGAACAGTTCAGCGAGCGGATTATCGCCAGCGTGCCGTCGGGTCTCGTCGCCTTCGACGCGCAAGGACGGGCCACAGTCGTCAATACGCCCGCGCGCGCTTTGCTCGAGGTTGATGGCGAAGCCGAAGGACAGCCGGTCGAGCGCCTCTTGCGCGCTACGCCCGAACTCGCGGAGTTGGTCGCGCATTGCTTACAGACCGGCGAGCTTTATCGCCGTGAAGAGGTAACGACGACGGGCATGGATGGGCGCGTGCGGCGGCTGGGCACGACCGTCGCGCCGATTGATCCAAGACCGGGCGCGGGCGCACGCGGTGCGCTCTGCTTGCTCACAGACATCACAGAAGTCGCGCAACTACGCGAAGCGCTTGCGCTCAAGCGCAATCTCGAAAGTCTCGGCGAGATGTCCGCCGGACTCGCGCACGAGTTCAAGAACTCGCTCGCTACGCTGCAAGGCTACACGCAACTCTTACAGAAGCTCGAACTCGACGAGCGCGGGCAGACGGCCGCCGCCGCGCTCTTGCAAGAAGTCCGCAGCCTCACCGAACTGGTCACGGGCTTTCTCAACTTCGCGCGCCCGCAACCGCTCACGCTCTCTGATGTCTCGCTCGCAGAACTGCTCGCCGACTGCGCGACCGAGTTACAATCGTTCTTCGCCGCGCGCCATGTCGCGCTCGACACGAACGGCGACCTGCCGCGCGTGCGCGCCGACGAGCGCATGTTGCGACAGGCGCTCTTGAATCTCCTGCGCAACGCCGCCGAGGCCGTCGAAGAAGCGCCAAGCGAACGACGTGTCAGCGTGCGCGGCGCAGACACGGTGGACGCAAGCGGTCACGCATGGGCCGTCATCGAGATCGAAGACAACGGCGCGGGCATCGCGCCCGCCGACCTGCAACGCATCTTCATCCCCTTCTTCACCACCAAATCCAAAGGACACGGCGTCGGTCTCGCCCTCGCCCACCGCGTCATCGCCGAGCACGGTGGCACGCTCACCGCAACCAACGCGCCCACCGGCGGCGCACTCTTCACCATTCGCTTACCATTGCAAGATTAAACTGCGCGCCGATTAAAACTCGCGCGGGAAGAATTCGGACCAACGTCGGTCAACTAGCTCAGCGATGTCTGGCCGAACGACCAGTTCATCTGGATAGCCGGGCTTCATGCGTGCGTCAATGACGATGGGCGCGCGATAGGCGAGATGGTGACGTTGGACGCTTGTGTCGGCCGCATGGATGTCGGCCGCAGGCTCGAAGCGCGTCCAAGTGGCCCAGAGAAAATCTGGCGTTGAATGTGCGACCGAGGCATCGTCGTGCAGGACGATGAGCGGCCAATCGGCGAAACTTTCGGCGCGGGCAAGCCGCGCGGCTTGCTCTGCGTCTTGCGTGTAAGGCAGACCTTCGACGACGAGGCAGCCGCCGCAGAAGACTTCAGCGCACTTGATGTCGCGCGGCAACTGCCCACGAAACTCGCGCGGCAAATCGCGCACCGGCGTGCCCAAGCCGAGCATGATCGCTTTGCTGCCTTCATTGAATTTGCCGCTCGTGTAGTCGAGCGTGTCCATCG